>Ga0081539_10000270_pt1 | contig 118964 bp, 116 predicted proteins | sample TabmetS4T2R2_FD_71023 | JGI IMG/M metagenome (GOLD analysis project Ga0081539, IMG submission 71023) | Tabebuia heterophylla rhizosphere microbial communities from the University of Puerto Rico - S4T2R2 | ecosystem: Host-associated > Plants > Roots > Rhizosphere ... | reverse complement strand
CCGGCCCTTCACCTCGGACACCGACGGGTTCGTGGCGGTTGTACCGTCCGGGAAGACAACGGTCGGCACGGTCTGGTTCCCGTCGTTCACGCTCATGACGAACTGAGCCGCCTCGGGCACCAGCTCGATGTCCACCACGGTGTACCGGATGCCCTCCCGATCCAGCTGCTTCCTCAGCCGATGGCAGTAGCCGCACCACGTCGTCGAGTACATCGTGACGGTGCCGGCGTCCGGCCGCGGGGTGACCATGCGGTGAGCTCTCCCAGTGGTGACAGGTGGTTGAATCCTCCACTTCCACAACCGGACGCTCATGGGACCTCTTCCCGAGTCAGGGTGACGTCAGTCACCATCGTGCGTCTGTCCGGTCGAGAGCGCGACGCGCGATGGCTGCCGTCCTGTCGGTCCCCGATGCGAGGATGGCGCCGATGCACCCGACACCGGCGAGCACCGCGCCCCCCGTCCTGCTCGGCTCCCGGCAGCCGGGCGCCGACGACGTGCTCGCCGCCCTGGACCCCGAGCAGCGCGAGGTTGCCCAGGCGCTGAGCGGCCCGGTGTGTGTGCTGGCGGGTGCCGGAACCGGCAAGACCCGGGCCATCACGCACCGGATCGCCTACGGCGTGCATGCCGGTGTCTATACGCCGCAGCAGGTGCTCGCGGTGACGTTCACCGCTCGGGCTGCGGGGGAGATGCGCAGTCGGCTGCGCGATCTCGGCGTGGCGGGCGTGCAGGCGCGGACCTTTCATGCGGCGGCGTTGCGCCAGCTCGGGTACTTCTGGCCGCGAGTCCTCGGCGGCCGTCCCCCGGACATCGTGGAGCAGAAGGGCCGACTCGTTGCCGAAGCGGCGACCCGGTTGCGCCTGTCCGCCGACCGGATCGCGGTCCGTGATCTGTCCGCCGAGGTCGAGTGGGCCAAGGTGTCCCTGCTGACCCCGCAGGGTTACCCGCCCGCCGCCCGCCGGGCCGGGCGAGGTGAGCCGGGCGGATTCGACGTCGCCACGGTGGCGCGGCTGCTGGAGGTGTACGAGGACGTCAAGACCGAGCGCGGCGTCATCGACTTCGAGGACGTGCTGCTCCTCACGGCCGGCATCCTGCAGGAGCAGCCGGACGTGGCGGCCACCGTGCGGGCCCAGTACCGGCACTTCGTCGTCGATGAGTACCAAGACGTGTCCGCACTGCAGCAGCGCCTGCTCGACCAGTGGCTGGGCGGGCGGGACGATCTGTGCGTCGTAGGCGACCCGAGCCAGACCATCTACTCCTTCACCGGCGCCTCGCCGGCCTACTTGCTGGATTTCCCCCGGCGTCACCCGGGCACGGCGGTGATCCGGCTGATCCGCGATTACCGATCGACGCCGCAGGTCGTGACGCTGGCGAACCGGCTGCTGGCCCGCGCCCCGCGCGGGCGTGGCCCGGCGCCGCTGGAGCTGATCGCCCAGCGGGCAGCCGGGCCGGACCCCGTGATCCACGCGTATGAGGATGACGTCGCCGAGGCCGCGGCGGTGGCGCGGCGGATTGGTGAATTGCTCACGGTCGGCGTTCGGGCGCGGGACATCTCGGTGCTGTTCCGCACCAATGCGCAGTCGGAGCCGTTCGAGGCGGCGCTCTCCGACGCGGGCGTCTCTTACGTCCTGCGCGGCGGGGAGCGCTTCTTCGCGCGGCGTGAGGTGCGGGATGCGGTGCTGCTGCTGCGCGGCGCCGCACGCGGATCGACCGGCGAGGCGCCGCTCGGCGACGAGGTCCGGGGTGTGCTGACCGCGGTGGGCTGGACCTCGGAGCCGCCGACGGGCGGAGGGGCCGTGCGGGAGCGCTGGGAGTCGTTGCGCGCGCTGGCCGGGCTGGCGGACGAGCTGGCCGCCACCCGTCCGGGTGCCACGATGGCGGACCTGGTCGCGGAGTTGGACGAACGCGCCGCCGCGCAGCACGCGCCGGCCGTGGAGGGCGTCACTCTGGCCTCACTCCATGCCGCAAAGGGACTGGAGTGGGACGCGGTCTTCCTCGTGGGCATGTCTGAGGGGCTGATGCCCATCTCGCTCGCCGAAGGCTGGGACGCCGTCGAGGAGGAGCGCCGGCTGCTCTATGTCGGCATCACCCGGGCGCGCGAACATCTGCACCTGTCGTGGGCCCGGGCCCGGACACCGGGCGGCCGGGCGACCCGCAGCCGGTCGCGCTTCCTGGAGGGGCTGTTTCCCGAGACCAGCACGGCGCCCGACGGTGCTCGCCGAGACCGCGCTGCCCGCGAGCGGGCACGGCGCGGCGGCTTGCCCGTGGCGTGCCGGGTCTGCGGTGCCGGGTTGTCGATGCCGGCCGAGCGCAAGGTGGGTCGCTGCTCGTCCTGCCCGCCGACGTACGACGAGGCGCTGTTCGAGCGGCTGCGCGAATGGCGGTCGAAGACGGCGCAGGAGGCCAAAGTGCCGGCGTACGTCGTCTTCACCGACGCCACGCTGGTCGCCATCGCCGAGAACCTGCCGGCCGACGAGGCGGCGCTGGCCCGGGTTCCCGGCGTCGGCCCGGCCAAGCTGGCCCGCTACGGCCCCGCCGTCCTCGCCCTCCTCACCGCGAGCTGACGCCTGCGCACCTCGACCCCGCGGCCCGTCCGACCCCCCACCAGTGCGCCGATCAAGCAATCCAGGGTCGATCAAGCAATCCAGGGTCGATCAAGCAAACCGGGGTCGATCAAGCAATCCAGGGTCGATCAAGCAAACCAGGGTCGATCAAGCAGACCAGGGCGCCTCATCACTGCCGCTCGAGGAATCTGAGCCCGGCCTTCACGTAGCCGGCTGGGTTGACGTCGAGGTAGGCCGCCCACTCCGGCTGCCTCTCGCCTCGCCTCCTGGCGTACCAGGCAAGCGCGTATCCGAACATCTGCTCCGTGAGGTAGCCCAGACGCCCGGTACGCCATCCGCGGTTGTCCTGCACGAAATCGAAGGAGGCGTTGGCCGTGAAGATGCCGAGCCCGAGCGCGACTGTGGCCAGGTCGGTGAGCGGCTCGCCGTCCCGTCGTGACGGGCTGATCCGACCCTCGCCCAGCAGCCGGGCGTGTCCGAGTTCATGCGCCAACGTCGCGATCAGGACCATGGGATCACGGGTCTGTGCCTGCTCCAGGGTGATCATGTGGTGTCCGTCTTCGTAGACGTAGTGGCCGGCAGTCCCGGTTGTTGGCACCTGGGCGCGGGGGTAGCCGCCGCCAAAATCCGTACCCACTGTCTCGTCGATGATCTCCAACCGCACCGAGCCTGCATCGACGCCCATGTGCTGGCAGACCTGCGTGCAGATCCGCTCGATGTCCTCCAGAGCGCCGGAGTAGGACCCAGGGAAGTAGTCACTGGTCGGCAGGATCACCGGTCCGGCCGTGACCTGTTCGCCGAACTGGCCCACAAGCCAGTCGAAGGATTCCTCGATCCACTGCTGCTCTACGGCGTTGACCGGACAGCGCGGCGTGAACCATCCCATCCCGTGTTCTCCATGATCAGCCCGTTCGCGGTGCTGGTGTGACAGCAGGTTAGGCAAGGTCCGATCTGGGGTACTTCGCGTGTCTCCTGCTTCGGTACAGTCGGCCCCAAGTCGCAGGGGAGAGCCCATGTGAGACGGAGGCGGGTTGGCGCTGTTCGAGCGGCTGCGCGAATGGCGGTTGAAGACGGCGCAGGAGGCCAAAGTGCCGGCGTACGTCGTCTTCACCGGCGCCACGCTGGTCCCATCGCTGTGACGCTGCCGTCCGACGAGGCGGCGTTGGCCCGGGTTCCCGGCGTCGGCCCCGCCAAGCTGGCCCGCCACGGCCTGCCGTCCTCACCCTCCTGTCCGAGGCTTAGACCGTGCCGGCCGTTCCAGTCCGACTCTGGCCTGTGCCGGCCCTTCGGAGGTTGAGCGGGCAGAGCCGAACCAGAGGACGGCGCACGCCGACAAGTTGATCAAGCAGGGCCCGGCAGGGTTATCCACACGTCCGGTGTGGGTACTTCGGGTGTGATGCACCCGTTCGGTAGGGTCGCATGGAGTTCGCCGGTTGACGCCATCGCCGGCCGAGCCCAGGGACGGAGGGCGGGTTGGCCAGCGCCAGGGCACTATTCCGCCGGGCCGTCACGGCTCATAGGACAGCGTTGGGGCTGCTCGGCGCGGTGCGTCAGCGCCTCGAGTACATGGATGCATACGGCGGTGGCGTCGAGTTCGAGAACCAGCAGACCGCGCTGGCACGCCGATTGGCGGCCATGACCGGTGAGTTTTCGCAGGGTTGGTGCACGGAACCGTGGGCGCGACTTACCGCCGGGCGACCATCAGTGGAGCGCGACGCGGTGCCAGGAGGCCGCGCCTTGCTGCGCATAGGTGACGCCTCGCCCTCGGCCGAGGCCACATTCCCGGTGATCGTGCCGCTGGTCGGCGTCGGCCATCTCACGGTCGACGTCGACGCAAGAAGCACACTAATCGCAGGCTTCCTGCAAAGCCTTATCACGAGGCTCCTGGCTGCCTTCCCTGCTGGATCCCTCCGTATTCTGGCGATAGACGGCGCCGCGTTGGGTGCCTCCTTTGCGCCTTTCAGCGCCCTTGTTCCAGCGGGCGTCATGAACGAGCCTGCAACGGACCAGTCCGGCTTTAGAAATGCACTGGAGGAGGCTGAGGAGCAAGTCAGGCAGGTACAGACGGGAGAGGATCGGGACCCGCCAGTTCTCTTGATCGTGGCGGCAGCGTTGCCCCCCGGGTGTGGCCGTACAGAGTTCGCACGATTGCAGGCTCTTGCGCATGCGGGACCGGCAGCTCGGGTTCATCTGATAGTAGCCGGCTACCCGCCCGCCGGTACAGCGGAACACGATGCGGCACCCGACCTTGAAATGACGGCGCGGATCACCGCCGACAGGACCGGTGCGGAAGCGGTCTTCCACGTGGCGGACCCGCCCGGTGATCGGTTCGGGACAGACGGCCGAGGTCTGAATGCACCCGTGCGATTGGACACGGCACCTCCGCCGTCGCTGGTGGCGGAGTTGTGTCGGCACGTCGCACTGCGTGCGGAGTCTGAGGGAGCGCTCACCTTCAATGACCTCGTGCCGGAACGATTGTGGCAGGAATCGTCCATTTCATGGCTCAGTACCGTGATAGGACGTGTAGGACGAGCTGATGCCGTTCTGTCTCTCGACGACGCCACTCCTCACTGGCTTGTGTCGGGACGAACGGGGTCCGGCAAGACGGTATTCCTCCTGGACGCACTCTACGGGTTGGCCGCTCGCTATTCGCCGGATGAATTGAGTTTCTATCTCTTGGACTTCAAAGAAGGGGTATCCTTTACCGAGTTTATTGCAACGGAGGGTGATCCGACGTGGATACCGCACGCGCGGGCAGTGGGCGTTGAGTCGGATCGTCAATACGGGGTTGCGGTTCTTCAGGAACTTGTCTGGGAGATGAGCCGGCGATCCGTGGAGATGAAGAAGTCAGGTGTCACGAAGCTGTCCGAATTGCGGACTCGGCGACGCGATCTGGCGATGCCACGAATAGTGACGGCAATTGACGAGTTTCATGTCTTGTTCCAAGGAAACGACGACACCGCCAAGCGAGCGGCTGCGCTTCTGGAAGATGTGGCGCGAAGAGGCCGATCCTATGGTATCCACCTAATCTTGGCGAGTCAGTCCGTGTCCGGCATCGAAGCCCTATTCGGAAGGGGACAATCGGTCTTCGGTCAGTTTGGGATGCGCATAGCACTAACAGGTGGTGGAAGCGTCCTCGACAAGATGAACCTCGCTGCGGATGACCTACCGATAGGCACAGCCATCATCAACAACGCGGGCGGCGTAAAGTCGGGGAATCGCCGACTTCGGTTCCCGTACTCTGATCCGCCTGCCGTCGCCGAACTTCGACACCGGATATGGGACATGCGCGTACCCGGAAGTGCTCCGCCCGGTGTCTTCGCAGGCTATGCCGAGTATCGCTTGAATGACGACCCCACCTACCACCGACTCTCTCCAAACGTGCGACGGCGTCAGGCGCTGATCGGGCGGGCCGTAGAGATTGGGCTTCCAGCCGTCGGCCTGACTCTGGAGGCCTCCCCGGGACGGCACATGGCCGTGCTCGGGACGTCCGCGGTTGGTGCGGACATCTTGCACGCAGTCACGCTGACTCTCGCCAAGCAACATATGCCTGGCTCGGCAAGATTCTTCCTGGTCAACCTGGTTGCGGCCAGCGATGAAGTGGTGGACGATTTGTGCGCGGCGCTGAAGTCTCAAGGGCACGACCATGAGGTCCTTTCGCTTGCCGGCTATAGGGATCTGATTGGCAAACTGACGAAGGTGCTCGATACCGGCGAGAGTGACTCCGCCGCCTATCTGGTGGTCTTTGGCGCGGATAGCGCGAGTGCCGCACTGAGCGCCATGAACCGTGACACCATGCGGAGCGGGATAGAGGACTTTCGCAGGCTGTTGCGAGAGGGGCCGAACCAGCAGATCCACGTCTTTGGTTGGTGGCGTGGAGTGCGACGATTTACCGACGATCTGGGTCCCAACAATCGCGAGGACGTCGCTGGCATAGTTGCAATCAATGTGCGTGGGCAAGATCTGGGAACCCTGCTGGGTCAATTCACGGTAGACTGGAGCCCTCGTCCCAATCGAGTCCTGTTTGTCGACAAGCATGAAGACGTCTCGATGCTTCTGGTGCCCTTCGTCAGGGAGGGGCGGTACGGCGCGGAGACATGACACCGCTCGCCCCTTCGGAAATGAACCGGGAAGGAGTCAGAAACCAATGGCGACCGTCGAGGAAGTGCAAGCCGGAATAGGTGAATTCACTGAGGAGGCCGCAGCCCACGGCAACAGCTTGCGTGAACTGAGCGAACAACTGGAGGAATTGAAGCAGAAGCTGGGCATTATCACTCAGGGAAGCACTGACGGTCGCACCGACCAGGCTGTGGCCGGTGTGGCTTCTGCTCGAGAGCGGCTCATCGAGGCCGTCCAGGCGCTCGTGTCCGCCGTAGAGAATGCCCGGGCGTGGGCAGAGAGCATCTAAAGGGGCGCCATCACCATGACATTCGTCATCATTCCTCTTGGATTCCCCATAGGGCCGCAGTACCGCATCGAGCCACCTCCCGATCCCGAGCCGGAACGATATGATCTTCATCTTGCCGATGACCTCGTGCACCTCTCACGCCCGGAATTCGTGGCCTATCAATTGGCCGGCGCGGACGAGGAGCGGCACGCTCGGTGTGAGTTCGATCGCACCGCACTGGAGCGCGACCTGTCCGCTGTCGGAGATCTCGCAGCCGAACCCGCCAACCTAGTCCAGGCTCTGATGGATAGAGGCGTCCTCCTGGAGTTCGATCCTCAAGGCCCGCTGGAGAAGGTCTTCAGTGGGGTCCAGCTGTTTCCAACCGGACAGGGGCTGGGTGGAGTTCCGGAACAGCCCAACAGGCACTATATCGGCGTTTGCGGAGCCCCGAGAATGTCGCTCTCGACCACACCCCTAACGCTGTGGGCTTTCTCATTTCTTTACGAGAACCTATGGGAAGCATGTGTCGACTTCGCTAATGATGTTGCCGTTGGAGCGGCGGATGGCAAAGAGCATGCAGCATCCGAAGTCGCCCGTCGCTTGGCGGAGGGGATTCCATTGATGATCGCTACCCGGTGTGCCTTCCTGGATCCTCTTGTGGGTAAGTGATGAGATTCAAGGAGAAGAAGAGAAGGGATCTGGAGCGAGAAAAGGCGGCATTGCTGGCTGATTATGGCTATGATCTTGTGAAGCGCGGCGCAGATGGTGCAATCAATGCCTTGGTCGGCGCCACTGTGGGAGGGCTGCTTGGTCAGACCTCAGGCTTGGGCGCGGGCCTGTCTGCGGCGGTTGGCGCGGGTCTTGGTAGTGCGGCGTCCTTGGTGGTGGACAAGTTGAAGGAGCACCGCGGCCGACAAGAGTCGTTCGAGGATGTACTGTCCAGTCTACGTGCAGTCCAAACAAGACTCCGGGAGCTGGCAGAGGATCTGCGGCAACTCATCACGTCGGTCCAGATCTCAGACACTCGTATTCATTACGTCATCGAGAAGTCCCGAAGTGCGGACGCGGAAGAGGCACGTGAGGCGACTGCCCGCCGGCGGCTGGTCGTCGACGAGGCCTTGAAGGCGGTCACGGCTGCTGATACGCGATTAGAGGAGTACGCGGATAGCCGACGTCACGCTTGACCTTATTGGTTGGTTGATCAGGCACAATGTCGACAGAAGAGCTGAAGCGTGAAGCCCGGCACTTTGCGGACCTCGCTGGAAACCAGATTCAGGTGGCGGCGGCTATCACCGCGGGACTGCGGGAGACTCAGGCCCGTCTAATGGAGACGGCTAAGGCAAGCGTATCCGAGGTCCTTCACGATGCGGAAAAGGACCTGAGTACAGCCGAATCCCTGTTGGTTGAATTCATTCGATTGACCAACGGCGCTTCTGCCAGCCTGACACAGTGGAGTGCGGACCTGTGACAAAGCAGCTCCTTGGCTAGCCTCTGCTCAAGGACCGCGACAACTGCCGGCCGGCTTATCAGAGTCTCGAAAACGAACTGGACATCTTGCGGAAGTGTCCTCGGCACTTTGGTCTAGGAGACCTAATGGATCAGGTAACGCGCGACGCAGCCGTCCGGCTCATCGATGGCCTTCTGGACGGTGACGCAACGAGCGTCTCATCTGCCGCCGCCGAACTAGGTGGTATTTCTGCCGTGCGGGTCTCCACGGCGACATTCGTATGCGCACTAGACCGCCAATTTCCCGACGAGGTGAGCGCCGACGAAATCTCCCGGCATGTCGACCACGTAGAGACGCGGTTGCCGGACGGCGACCGACTTGAAGGGCTGCAGGCGGAGGCCGTGATCCGTGGATCTCTGGGTGACTTCGACATGCTCGAGGGCGTTCCTACACAGCAGATACTGGACACGCATGTCGCAGTTCTGCGCGTGGCCAGTGACGAACTAAAACTGTCCGGGGAAGGACGCGCGCGCTTCGTGGCGAACGTTCTGGATGTGCTGAGTTGACGACCGTGGCATTCGCTCGCCGCGCTCGCCGCGCCGGTGGAGGACTTACAGGCGAAGCTCACGGCGGACGCACCCGGGATGGGGTCTACACCCCGCACCGCCCAACGGGTCCTCGCCCTGACCGCAGCGATCTGGCACAACTGGAGCATCGGCGCACCCATCAAACGATCCCTGATCGCCTACGACCACGAAAGATCCAAAGAATTACTCCGCTAGAGGAGAAGCGGCGCAATCGTCGCCGAGGCAAGAGAGGTCAGTGATTGTGAAGATTCATCCGGAAGTGGAGCCGGTCGTCCGCGAGGCTTTCGCCGCATCGGTGGCGGAGGAGGCGGAGCGATTCGACCAAGCGCTCGAGGATGTCGTCCGGAGGGGGGACGACTTTGCGCGAACGGCTGTGAGTCTCGCCATCGTCATCGATTCAGCGACCCTGCTCACCTTGCACGAAGATCAACCTCCGGATGATGACCAGCTTCGCCCGCTCGCTCACGACTTCGTCGAGTCGCAGACGTGGCTCGACGATGTTCAAGAGGATGCGGTCCTTTCCTTCCTTCACTTCATCGCTCACGGCGAGCCGCGGGTACAGGACATCCTACCGCTGGCCGACATTGCCCAAATCAGTTTCGCACTCGGTGGATGGCTGTTATCGGCGTACCTACCGGAGGGCAAGGATTGGACAGATTTGCTCGATGAGGTTCTCGACCGGCTGGAGGCTACCCCTGCCGATGCCTGAGTGAATCGAAGATAGAAGACCTTCCGGATCAGCGCCGCCTTCGGCGCTCGGTGAGGATCTCGGTAACCAGCTCGCCGCTCGTGGACGCGGATGGGGCTGTCATACCAGGAACCAAGCGCCAGTCAGCCGCCAAGGCTTCGATGTTTCTCTCAGGCGCTTACGGGCGATGAACTCTAGCCAGGTCTCGATCTCGTCCAGCACGTTGTACCACTGCTCGTTCTGAAAGGCCGACAGCAACCAGGCAGTCAGGATGAATGCCAACGGAGCGACGTCCGCCACGGGACAACACGTCCTCGACAGACCGGCGATCCGCCAGCGTGAGCAGGAAGGTCAGGGGCGTCCGACTCCCCAATGCTAGCCCAAGATTCCGACTCCGCGAAGTTATGCGCCAGGTGGCGCAACTGATCTCCCTTAATCCTTTCGTTGACAGACGCCGCTGCTGGCGACGCTCCTCCGTCGACTCGTCGATCGCCTGAGCCGTCCTGAAAGACCGCCCCAAATGCCACGGCAAGGGACGCGGCCGCACCGAGCATAGGATTCTCACCACCACGACCCTCGCGAAACCGGGATCCTCCACGGAGGAGTCCAGACCGACGACGCCGCCCAGATCGAGTTCACCGACGCCGCGATGGAGTCGCCAGGACCGCGACGACAAGAGGGAAGGCGGAAAGGGGAAAGGATGCGAGTAAACATCCAAGTCGAGCCGCTCGTGCGGGAGGCGCTGTCGGCGGCCGTCAATCGTGACGCTGGTCAGTCCGGGCAGGCTCTGCTTGCCATCCAAACCCGTGGCGACGCTGCCGTGTCGGACGCGGTGAACCTCGCAGTGGCGATCTCCAAGGTCGCGCTATTTGACATCTACGACGGGACCCGTCCTAGCGGTCAGCAGCTCGACGACTTGGCGGCGTCATTTGCTGAGATGGAGGAATGGGCGGAATTCGACCAGCAAACCGCGCGTCGCTTCCTCGCCGCACTTACTGATGATCAGCCAATAGACAGGGCTGTTGATGCCGAGGTGCTGGTCCGGCTGGTGTTCGTCGTCGCCGCGTGGCTCCTGTCGGCGTTCTTGACCGAGGGGGAGCACTGGTACAACTTCCTGGATCAGATCCTCGATGGGTTGGAAGCGGCGCCAGCTGGCGCCTGACCGGCCAGCCACGGTCTGCGGCGCACGCCGGGCATGCCCGTTGAGTAATGCAATTACGCTGAACCTCGGGTTCTGAAGCCGTGCGCGTGGAGGCTGACCGGGTGAGCGAGTCTGCGTGGGAGCAGTACGTCGGCCTGGCGCAGCGGCTGGACGCGGTGCGGGCCGAGGAGGCGGCGCGCACCGGTGCGATCCGGGCCGGGGTCGCCGAGATGTCGGAGCATGCCGATCAGCTGGAACAGCGGCTGCGAGAGCAAGGCGGCCACCTCGCGGGACTCGCCTCACACCTGAGGCTGCGTGCGCCCAAGCTGGACCCGATCCCCGTCCAGGGTCACATCGATCCCGCCCCCGCGCTGCGCGACATCGCGCAGGCAATTGATCGGACCGACCGCGAGGCCCGGCGGGCGGCGGAGCGCGGGCAGCATCCGGCGCTGCTGCCGCGATGGCCGAACGGGATGCGGAACTTCCTGCTGTACGGCGTTGCCGCCGCGGCAGTGCTGGCGGCGCAGATCGCCGCGTTCTACCGGGACTCCTCACCCAACGCCATCGTGGTGTTGTTCGTCGTCCCGCTGATCGGCTACATCCTCGGGACGATCGCCGTGTCGATCGCCGCCCGCCCGCGGGTCGCCGACACGAAGGTCCGCTCGTCACCGCGCCTGGGCCTGCTGCTGTGCTTCGGGATCGGCCCGATCGCCGTCGCCGTGCTGCTCGTCCAGCACGCGAGGTCGCGGTAGATTTACGGCTCGACCGGGCCTGTTCACGAGATGTTCCTGCCGAGGGCAGAAATAAATACGTTGTCGCCGCCCGGCTCGGCCGTCTAGGCTCTTTCCGTCGTCATCGCCGGGGTGAGCCCGGCCGCGCGCAGAGGGGAGGTGTACCGGTGAAGAACCACGTGAACGAACGCTGCGTGAACGAACGCATGGCGTGGGCAGTAGACCACCGGAGCGCCTCCGAGATGCTCGCTGGGGTCTATGTGCCGGCGGCTATTGAGCGGCGCTTGCGGGGAGAACTCCGCCCGCTGGCGGTCCGCCCGATGTCGGCCTCCGCCACGCGTGGCGCCCAGGATCTCCAGTTCCCCAAGCAGGGGAGCGGTATGCCCGTCCTCAGCCGGAACGTGGATGTCACGGCCACCACCGTTCGCCCCGTCAGCCCTACAACGGGTTCTCGTGCCTTTGAGCCAACCGGATAGGACACACCTACCGGCGTCAGAGGCCGCGGAACCCAGCACCCGGGTTCCGCGGCCTTTTCGTTGTCCGCCGCCCACCCAGCCGAGCACTCCTGATCCGGCGCGACCACCCGTCGCGACCGACCGTTCGATCCCGGCTCGACCAGCCGGGTGACGCCACCTAGGAGGTGACGACGTTGCAGCTCACGGCCCTGCTCGACACTCTCGTCGATGACGGCGCCCGAGTTACGACCGTCCCGGACGTGCCCTGCCGCGTTCACGACGCCGAGCTCTGGTTCGCCGACACGCCGGCTGGTGTTGAGCACGCCAAGACCCTGTGCCAGGCGTGCCCCGTTCGTGCCGCGTGCCTCGCCGGTGCCCTCGAGCGCCAGGAGCCGTGGGGCGTCTGGGGTGGGGAGCTCTTCGTCGCCGGAGTTGTCGTGGCGCGCAAGCGCCCCCGCGGTCGCCCGCGGAAGTGTGAGGCGGCCGCCTGAACGCCCCGGGCGGCGCCTGTGCGACACAGGCGCCGCCCGGTGACCACACCGCCGACCCGTGCCTACAACAAGATCCGTACCGGTCGGACGCACGCCCGTGCCGGAATACCGCGAAGGAAGACTGTCATGTATGAGCTCATGAGCGAACAAATCGTTCGATCCCGTCAGCGTGAAGCGCATAGCCGGGCCCGGCAGGACCGGCTCGCCCGCGCGCTGCGTGCGGACCGCCGTGCCCGCCGGGCCGCAAAGTCCGCACGTCGGGCCGCCGACCGCGCCTTCTCGGCGGTCGGCAACGCCTCCCGCTGACATCCCCGTTGAGTCGTGGGCGCCGTGCAACCTCGCGCGGCGCCCACGCGTCTGAGAGGCGAGGTCGGTGGGGGCGTCCGGAGGGGACGACCCCACCGACCGTCGCCAGGAAGCGTGATCAGGAGGCCGCCGCGAGCCGGCGCCGTCCTCGTAGGCTCCCCCTCATGCCCGCCGAGCCACTTACCCCGGCGGCGCTCCGTGCCGCCCGGGACGCCGTCGTCCAGGCCTTGACGGTTGAGCCCCTCACCCGCCTGATCGACTTCGTCGCGTATCCCCAGGGCGACGGGCCGGAGCGGACCGTCGTGGTGGTCAACCGGGACGGCGCCAGCCGATTGGAGGCCGACGGATCGCACACCGTGCTGGCCGGCCGGGATCCGGTGGCGTGGACGGATCCGATGGCGTTCCTCCCGTACGACGTGGAGTGCGCCGATCCGAGCCCAGACAACGAGCGCAACGCCTACCCGGAGCCCGGCCGGCGGCTGCGTTCCCTCTTCGACGACCCGACCCGCAGCCCGGACCTGGTCGTCGTTCATGCTCCCCGGCACTACTTTCCCGACGAGGGTGGTCACCGCGGCGAACACGGCTCGCTGGACGTCGTGCAGTCCCGTGCTCCCTTCCTGCTCTCAGGTGCGGGAGTGAGCCGGCGGGGAATGATCGCCGACCATGCACGCATCCTCGACATCACGCCGACGCTGCTGCTCGCGGCCGGTGTGGACGGCGCCGCCGCCGGTGTGGATGGCGCCGCGGCCGGTGTGGATGGCACCGCGGCCGGTCTTGGGGCCCGCGATGATATGCCTCCGATGGAGGGGCGCGCCCGCTCGGATCTCGTGGGCCCCGGCGCGCCTCATGTCATGGGTCTGCTCTGGGACGGCGCGCACTGTTCCGACCTGCTGGCGCTGGCCGCCGCCGGCGAGCTACCCGGCGTGGCGCGGCTGCTCGACCAAGGCCTCGCCCTCACCGGTGGCGCCGTCGCGGAGTTTCCCAGTGTGACCCTCTGCAATCACACGTCGGCGCTGACCGGCGTCGGGCCGGGGCGGCACGGCGTGATCGGCAACGTCTTCTTCGACCGTGCCACCGGCGAACGCGTTGTGCCCAACGACGCCTCGACCTGGCATCGCAGCGCCGAGTGGCTGCGCCCCGGGATCGCCACCGTCTTTGAACGGCTCACTGCCTCGCGCCCGGACGCGCGGACGGCCTGCGTCAACGAGGCGGTCGATCGGGGAGCGCGGTACTCAACGATGCAGGTGATCCGGGCCAGTGGCGGCTCGCGAGGTGCGGCGGGCCTGGAGGACGCCCTCCCTGACGCCGCCGGCAGTCCGTACGTCGGGAACCGTGATCATCTCGACGACGACTACTACCGGTGGAGTTCCCGGGTGGACGACGCGGGGCTGACGCAGATGCTCACGCTGTGGGAGTCACAGCCGAACGCCCCGCAGCTCACTTGGTGGGCGACGGTGGTGACCGATGCCGGGCATCACGCCGGCGGACCGCGGTCTCGGATCGCACGGGACAGCCTGCGGGACGCCGATCGGCGGTTGCAGGCGTTTCTTGAGCATCTCGATCGGCTCGGCGTCGTGAACGACGTGGCGTTCTTGCTGACCGCCGATCACGGGTTTGAGACCGCGGACGAGGCGGTGACAGGAAGTTGGCGATCCGCCCTGGAGGGGGCACTGGGACCGCTCGGGGTGTCCTACCGCGACGAGGGTCCAGGCTTCGTGTACCTCGGCTGCTGATCGCTGGGCGGGAGCCCGGCCCACCGGCTCAGCGTCGGAAGACGCCTGCCTCGATCGCCTCGAGGTTGGCCCGCGCGCACACCTCGCAATCCCAGACCGCGCGCTCCTGCTCGATCGACCAGGCGCCGACGACCCGAATCCGACCGACCGGGGCGAGGGCGCCGCACGAGCGGCAGTGCGACGGCGTGCCGGCCTGCGCCGGAACGCGGGCCAGGCCCGCGACGCCCATCGGGGCGTCCAATGACGAGTTCGTTGCTGAGCTGTCGCCGGAGGCTTCCATGCGTCCAGGCTACGCCGCGCCAATTACACAGGGATGGCGGCCGATTACCTTCCGCGACACATGCCTGTGACGAGGCCGTAGCAGAGGAGGCCCTGGACGGGGCCCGCGCGTCTCACATTGCGAGTCATTGGTCTCATATATCGAGAGTCCGGGCTACGGTTCTGAAATGCGAGTGCTGCCCGACGTCGACGCGCGACGGTGGGCCGTCCTGGCTGTCGGCATGCTCGCGATGATGGCCGGCAGCGCCTTCCAGTACGGGCTTGCCTTTCTCATCCCGGCGCTGCGTGACGCGGGGCTGACCCTGGGGGAGGCGGGCACGCTGGTGACCGCGCCTGTGCTCGGCGTCCTTGTCTGCCTACTGGCCTGGGGTGCGCTCGCGGACCAGGCGGGAGAGCGCGTTGTCCTCGCCGCCGGTCTCGCGGGTGCGGCGACGGCGCTCACCGTCGCCAGCAGGGTGCACGGCACCGTGTTGCTCGGAGTCCTGCTGGTGCTGGCCGGTGGTAGCGGTGCCTGTGTGCATGCCGCCAGCGGTCGGCTGATCCTCGGCTGGTTCGCCGTCCACGAGCGCGGTGTCGCAATGGGCTTCCGCCAGTCCGCGCAACCCCTCGGCATCGGTGTGGCAGCGGTGAGCCTGCCGCGACTGTCCCACGACGGCATCGGACCAGCTCTGCTGTTCCTGGCCGCGCTCTGCCTGCTCGCCACTCTTCTGGTGATCGCCGTCGTCCGCGACCCCCGACGGGTGGAGCCAGACGTGGTCCGGCGCGGGACGCCGTATCGCGGGGGGTTCCTGCCGAGGATCCACATGGCCAGCGCGCTCCTCGTCGTGCCGCAATTCGCGATCGGCGCGTATGCCTTCGACTACCTCGTCCACGAGAGATCGTGGAGCGTCGGCTCCGCCGGGCCACTGCTCGCCGCGGCGCAGCTCGGCGGGGCGGCGATCCGTCTGGGAGCAGGCTGGTGGTCCGATCGGGTCGGCAGCCGGCTGCGGCCGATGCGGACGCTGGCGCTCGTCAGCGGCGGCGTCCTCGGCCTGCTCGCCGTCGGCGCCGCACGCGGCTGGGGACTGGCCGTCGTGGCCGTCGTGGTGGCCGCCGTCCTTACCGTGAGCACCAACGGCCTGGCGTACACGGCGGTCGCGGAGCGAGCGGGCAGGTCCTGGGCTGGACGCGCACTCGGCATCCAGAACACGGGGCAGAACCTGGCTGCGGTCGCCACTCCACCCGCGCTCGCCGCGTTGGTGACGGCGGCCGGATCGCGCTACGCCGCTGCATTCGCGGTCGTGGCAGCATTCCCCATGGTCGCAGCCGCCGTCGTGCCTATCGCAGGAGAGCGCGGCAGCGCCTGAAGAACAGCGTCAGTGCCGGGTACTACGCGGACTGCTCCCCGATGAGCGAGGCGTCGAAGCCCGGCAACCACTCATCAAGGACGTCGAGCACCGGAACCTCACCCTCGATCTGGCACAGCACCGCGATACCGCCGAGCCACACGCGGTGCACCAGCAGGTATTCCGGGGGAAGGTTCAGCTTCAGCCCGACCGTCCACTGCGGTCGGCGAGGATCATTGATGTGCTGGAACAGGCCGCGCATCCATGCCCGGCTGAATCGCCACATGGGATGCCGGGCCGGCTCCAGGAAGGGTGCCAGGTACCCGGAGAGGGCGTCCTCGTCGATCGCGATCGACGCCTTGATGAACCCCTCGTCACGCAGCCCGGCGACGACAGTTCCCCAGTCCCCGCACAACGCCAGTGTCAGCAACTCGCCGATCTCCGGCGGCATCCCCTCCGGGAGGCGCTTCACGGCACCGAAGTCCAGGACGCCGAACCGCCCGTCCGCGGTGAGGCGGAAGTTCCCAGGATGCGGGTCCGCATGCAGCATCCCGGCACGGGCCGGTCCGGCCAGCAGGAACTCCAGGTAGCGCCGGGCACCCAGATCTCGCTCGGCCGGCGTCCCGTCCGCGATCAGCCTCGAGAGTGCGACACCCTCGATCCACTCGCTGACGATGATCCGCTCGGACCAGGCCACCACGTCGGGGATCGCGAATACCGGGTCGTCGCGGAACGCCTCGGCGAACCGGGCTTGGGCGTCGGCCTCCAGCGAGTAGTCGAGTTCCTCGACGACCCGGGCCTTCAGCTCGTCGAGGATCGGCTTGAGGTCCAGCCCAGGAATCCAGCCGGCGGCGACCCGAGCGACCCGAGTGACCTGATTGAGGTCGGAGATCAAGGCATCGGCCGCGCCGGGATACTGGATCTTCACCGCGACGTCCCGGCCGTCCTTCCAGACGCCACGATGCACCTGGCCGATGGACGCCGCCGCGGCGGGCTGATCGTCGAAGCTGCGGAAGCGGCGTCGCCATTGGGGTCCCAGCTCGGAGGCGAGCACCTTGTGCACGGTGGCGGCGGGCATAGGGGGCGCTGCGTCCTGCAGCTTCGTGAGCGTGGCACGGTAGGGACCGGCCAGCTCTTCGGGCAACGCCGCCTCGAAGATGCTCAGCGCTTGGCCGAACTTCATCGCGCCGCCCTTGAGCTCGCCGAGCACCTTGAACAGCTGTTCGGCGGTCCGCGCCTGTACCTCCGCGGCGACGAGCTCGGCCGGCCGCCCACCGACCCGCTTGCCGATGCCCAGCGCGGTACGGCCGGCGAACCCGAGCGGCAGCGTCGCCAGCTTCGCCGTCCGTTGAACGGCCCGACGCGGAACGTCGTTCACCGTTCCATTGTCCTCACCTCAGCTGTCGTGCCGGTGGCCGGTTGCTGTCCGGGGTGTGCCGATGGCGTCGGCCACAGACATCCGCAGCGCGGGTGGACGCCCCAGGGTCTACGGGCGACTAGTCCGTCGGGAAGCTCGATCTCCAGTGTGGCGCTCGCCGCGGCGGGCCTTCCGACGCCGTCCAGATGGCCGAGGACCTGCAGGGCGGCCAGCCCGGCCGCCACAACGGAGACGGCGGCCTCCTCGGGCTCGGGCGTCCCCGGTGGAGGGTGCAGGACTTGCGCGACAAGAGACGGCCAGGCTGGATCCCGGTCGGTCCGGTGCAGGTCGAGACATCGCAGGCACGGCCCGTGGCCCGGTCGCACCAGGGGTCCCACGACGACGACGTCCTCACCGACCACCACGCTGAGGTGGGGGATGTCGCTGCTGACCAGCCCGGCCGCTCGGGCGGCGTCCGCCACGCCGTTCTCGACCAGAACCACAAGATCGGGTTTGTGCCGCGCCCCGGATCGCGGCGGCGGCTGCACCGACGCCCCGAGGCGGCGTATCACCTCGCGGGCGACGTCCTGGCGGGTTGATCCCCTGCGCGCACCACCGGCGACCCCGACATCCGTTGCCGTGTGCGCCCTCTCGTCGAAGATCGTGATGTGGCCGACGCCGGCGTTGGCCAGCGTGGCTGCGAGTGTCGTTCCCAGGCGCCCGGCACCGAAGATCGAGACGTGGCGCCGGCGTCTGGCCGCCAGGAGCTCCCACCCGTCACCAGCGTCGGGGCACACCAGCGACCAGACCGAGGCGTCGCCGGCGAGCCGGTCTGCGTCCGCGCCGAGCCGCGTCAGGGCGGCACGCCCGGATCGTCGTCGGGTCAGTAGCCCGGCATCCGTGAGCAGATGGACGAGCTCGAGCGCCCGCGACGAGCCGGGTGGTACCCGCCCCGACTCCAGCTGGCGTGGATCGAAACCCTCGCGCAGCCGCTCCAGCAGCGCCGCGTCGTCGGGAGTGAGGCCGTCCAGCACCGTCCCGCGCCGCGGCGACAACCCGATCTGGATCGAGCCCGTCTCGCGCCAGATCCGCCGCACACCGGCCTTGAACTGCACCTGCATCGGATGCCCCCTCGTCGATGGTGTGCGGCAGCCTGCCACGAGGGCCGGACGAACCCGCGGGGTTATCCACAGGTGCGGCGGGCAGGCCCGGTTGTGCGTCGCACGGCGGCCCGCCAAGTCCGGCGTCAGGGCATCCTCGTCTGCCATCGGGGCGCAGACGGCGAGGGGGCGGCCCGCATGGGCCACCCCCATCGCGGACGGTGGAGCGGAGGAGACGCGCCTGCTACGCCTTGCCGAGGATGCGGTTGAGGTTCGTGCCGCACACGGGGCACTGGCCCTTGGCCATGCGACGGCCGTTGGTCTCCACGACCTTGCCCTCAGCCTGGCGCTTCTCCTTGCACTTCACGCAGTAGAACTCACCGGAATAGGTGTCGGACATGATGCTGGCTCCTGTTGTCGGTCTGTGGCCGGTCCGGAGGTGCGGGGCGGCGAGGACGCCGCCCGGCGGCAATTGGAGGCACGAGGGCGCGGGGGGCGAGACGCCCACGGCGCTGACTCCCGCGTCCGGACCGTGGCCCACCCTAGCCGAGCACGAGCAATGCGCCCGCCACGATGGCCACGCCACGCCGCCTTGCGTGCGGCGCGAGCGTCGATTCCGGCGGGACAAAAGCCGCCGAATGGGCCCAATGAGACGGCGAACGTGCGCGAGCGGTGTCTGTGGCCTCGATCACCGAGGGCGAGGGCAGGGCGTCAAACGACCCCGGGCCCGGACGCCGCGCACCTTCCCCAGTACGCGGGGCCCGGGGGGACCGGGGCCTCGAAAGAGGAACGTAGGGGGCCACCGGGGGCGCGTCAACGGCCGACCGGGGCAGCCTGTGGACGGTGATGTGGACGGCCTGGGGAGAGCGTGGTTCCAGTCTGTGGAGGCATCCGCCATCCCTGTGGATCGGACGGTGGACGGCCAGACGCCTTGTCCGGTAAACAGCCTCTCACCTGCGATGACTGTTTCCAGAACCTGTGGACGACAGATTCTTTTCTTGCGTTGGCCGGTACGGTGCAGATGTGGGTGAGATCACCTCAGAGCCTTCGGTGGAGGTGCGCCGCAGCAGGCGACGGCGCAGCACGGTCACCGCGTACCGCGACGGTGGCCGAACCATCGTGCTCATCCCGGCTCGGTTCACCCGTGCCCAGGAGCGGGAGTGGGTGTCCCGGATGCTGGACCGCCTGACGGCCCAGGAACGACGTCGCCGACCTGGTGACGAGGAACTGCTGGAGCGCGCCCAGGCCCTTTCCGAGCGCTACCTGGGCGGGCTGGCCCGTCCGGCGAGCGTGGCGTGGGTGAGTAACCAGAACAGCCGCTGGGGCTCCTGCACCCCGGCCGACCGCAGCATCCGTATCAGTGACCGACTCCAGGGGCTGCCGAGCTGGGTCATCGACTACGTGCTCCTGCACGAACTCGCCCACCTGGTGCAGCCGGGGCACGGGCCTCGGTTCTGGTCGCTCCTGGAGCCGTATCCGCGCACCGAGCGGGCCCGGGGCTTCCTCGAGGGCTTCGCGGCCGCGCGCGATGCGCACGGCGTCGGCCAGGTGGGCCACCCACGCGACGCGGATGCCGACCCGGACGACTCGGAGGCGTGATCATGGCCCAGTCCGGCAGGTCGCCGGCGTTTCTGTTCGACCTCGACGGAACGTTGATCGACAGCGTGTACCAGCACGTCATCGCCTGGCGGGCCGCGCTGGTGGAGGCCGGCATCGACCTGTCGGTCTGGCGGATTCACCGCCGCATCGGGATGAGCGGCGGCTTGTTCGTCCAGGCACTGGCCCGTGAGACCGGACGCGAGATCACTCCGGAGCAGGCCGAGTGGCTCCAGCGGCGGCATGGCGAGCACTACGCGGAATCCACCTCCGCGGTCATGCCTCTCCCCGGCGCCGCGGAACTCCTGGGAACCCTCTCCGACCTGGGCGTGCCGTGGGCCATCGCCACCAGCGGTCGGTCGGTGACGGCGCGTCCGGCGTTGAAGATCCTGGGCCTGCCGCCGGACACCCCGTTGGTGACCCGCGACATGGTGCGGTGGGCCAAGCCCGATCCGGACCTCTTCCTGGCGGCCGCCGAACTCCTGGGAGTCGACATTCGCGACGCGATGGTGGTCGGCGACAGCATCTGGGACCTCCTGGCCGCCCGCCGTTCCGGAGGGCTCGGCATCGGGCTGCTGTCCGGTGGCTACGGCGGGGAGGAACTGCAGGGCGCGGGGGCGTTCCGGGTCTACGCCGATCCGGCAGACCTGCTCTACCACCTTGACGAGGTGGGCGTTCGCCGCGCCCTGTGACTCAGCGTTGTGACCCGGCGTTCCGCGGCCGCTGCCACGACGACTACGACGCGGGCTCGACCTCGTTCGGCGCTGCCAGCAGCGACTGGACGCCACGGGCGACAAGCGTGTCCACACCCGACGCCAGTGGCATCGGGAGGCGGTCCACCGGGACCCACGCCACGTCGGGCGTCTCGTGGCTCGCCGTGGGGTGAGTGCGCTCGGCGATCAGCACGTGCTGGACGTCGAGATGCCAGTCCACGATCCCGGGGGCGCACGGGGCAGCATGCCGCGACAGCAGGACCGGTACCGACCTCACTTCGCCCGACAGCCCCGTCTCCTCCTCGACTTCGCGCGCGGCGGCGCCCGCCAGGGCGGCGTCACCGTCCTCGAGATGTCCGCCCGGCTGCATCCATAAGCCCGTCTTGCGGTGCAGGACGAGGCACGTCTCGCGGGCGTCCGCGGTCAGCACGACGGCGGACGCCGTGATGTGGCAGGGCGCGTGGTCCCGGGTGAGCAGGGGCGGCCCGACGTCACGCAGCAGCGCACGCCACGCCAGCGCCTCGAAGCGCGCGTCGGGCGAGGAGAGGGGGGCTGACGCCAGCGCGTGGGCGACGTCGTCCACCAGCGCGGGGGACGGCGTCCAGCGGGCGGCTGTCACACGGAGCCCGGTGACTCGCCGGGCCCGGACTGACCCGGCTCCTCGCCACGCTCGAGAAGCTCCCTCAGCGCGGCGTCCAGGGCGTCGTCCTCCGCCGTCTCGCCGGATCCGTGCGCGAAGCCCTCCGGATCGAGGAACGCCTCCTCGCCGGGCACGACGTCCGGGTGCTGCCACAGCGCATCGCGCCCGGAGGTGCCGCGGATTCTGGTGAGCGCAGCCCACACGGCGGCCGCCTCACGCAAGCGCCGCGGACGCAGCTCCAGCCCCACCAGCGAGGCGAACGTGTGCTCGGCGGGTCCGCCGACGGCGCGACGGCGCCGTACGGTCTCCCGCAGCGCGTCAGCGTGCGGCAGCGTGCCGCGTGCCGCGGCATCCACCACCTCGTCGACCCACCCCTCCACGAGAGCGAGTGCCGTTTCGAGCCGGTCCAGCGCCGCCTGTTGCGCCGGCGTCCGCTCGGGCTCGAAGAGATCAGAGGCCAGGGCCTGCTGCAGCGACTCGATGTCGTTCGGGTCCAGTTCCCGAACGGCGGCCTCGATCCGATCGGTGTCGATCGTGATACCGCGCGCGTAGTCGCTGACCGCCGCGAGCAGATGCGCGCGAAGCCAGGGCACGCCGGCCACCAGCCGGGCATGCGCCGCCTCGCGCAGCGCCAGGTACAACCGCACCTCGTCGTCGGGAAGGCCGAGCCCCGCGCCGAACGCGGCGACATTGGACGGCACCAGCGCCGCCCGCCCGGCCGGAAGCAGGGGCAGGCCGACATCGCCGCCTCCGACGACCTCCTGGGCCAGCCCGCCTAGCGCCTGACCGAGCTGCGCGCCGAAGAAGCTGCCGCCCATCCGGCGCATCATCGGCAATGCGTTGTCCAGCACCGCGCGCATCTCCGGAGGAACCTGCTCCGCCATCGCGGATGCCATCGCGTCGGCCACGCTCGCTGCAACCGGCTCCATGACCACTTGCCAAGTCGGCAGCGTGTGCTCCAGCCACTCCGCGCGGCTCCAGGCCTCGGTGCGCGCCGTGGCGGCCGGAAGCTCACACACCCGATCCAGCCACAGGTCGGCCGTGCGCAGCGCCTCCGCGACCTTCCGTTGTTGCGCCTCGCCGATGCTCGGATCGCCCTTCTCCGCGGCGACCTGCCGAGCCACGGAATGGGCCAGATCCCAGTTGATCGGTCCGTCGCCGCCCGCTCCGGACAGCATCTGCTGGACCTGCCCGAGCATCGCTTGCAAGGCTTGCGGGTCGCCTGGCATCCCCGGGATTGCCGACAGCCCGGCCAGCTCGGGGGGCAGTGACGGCAGGTTGCCGCCCGACCCCCCGAGGATCGCTGCGAGGAGGCCGGCGAGCGGGTCCGCCGGCGGCTCGCCGGGGGAGTCGGCCGGCTGCTGATGACCCTGCAGCTCACCGTCCTCGGGGTCGCCCTCGTGGGGCCCGTCGCCCCGAGGGTCGTCGCCGTCTGGACGGTTGCTCATCCTGCACCTCGCGTCACTCGCAGTTCGCCTGTTCCCGCAACCTTCCTTATGAACGATGATGCGCTCGGATCCGTTCGCCGCGCGAGGATGTCCCCTATCGGCTGAACCGCACGATCCGGGCGAATCGCTCCCGCGGCCCCGGTACTCGCGACGACGGTATCGGGTACCGCGAACGGCAGGCGTGACCGCACCGGTCACGACGAGACGGCGGCGAGGAACCGACCGGTCACGACGGCAGAGAGGACGCCGGTGAGCCCGAGGCGCAGAGACCCCGACGGCGACGGACCAGGATCGAGCGCGCCGGCTCGCTCCAGGGCGGGCACCCGCAAGGCGGCCGGGCCCGTCGTGGCCGTGACGGCAGCCTCGGGGCCGGCCGGGCGGGCCGTCACAGCCGCGCTGGGGGCCCGGGTCGGGGCCCGCGGGGGGCCGCGCGAAGTGATCGCGATTGATCGCCACGGCAGCCTGCCGGACGGCACCCGCGCGGACAACGTGACGTGGCGCACCGGCGACGTGACAGCCCCCGAGGTGGTCTCGCTGCTGACCGGTGCCGACGTCGTCGTCCACCTGGCCGCCGCCGACGACCTCGCCGCGGCCCTCGCGACGTCACATCGCAAGCGCCGGGCAGATGCCGTGCGGGCCGTGCAGACGGTGACCACCGCCGCCGCGGCCGCCGGTGCCGGTCTCCTGGTGGTCGTCACCAGCGCGATGATCTACGGCGCACGTCCGGACAACCCTGTTCCGCTGGCGGACGACGACGAGCGTCGCGCCGGCCCGGACGACGGGTTGGTCGGCGACATGCTGGAGATCGAGCGGATCCTCGAACGGACGCCGCGGGTTCATCCCGGGTTGAGCGTGTGCGTCGTCCGCCCGGCCGCTCTCGCGGGCGGAGGCGCGGACACCGTGGTGAGCCGCCATTTCGAGGCGCCGCGCCTGCTGGTGGTTCGGGGCTCGCACAGTCTCTGGCAGTTCTGCCACGTCGAGGATCTGGGAACGGCGGTCGCGGAGGTGATCCGGCACGGTGTCACCGGCGCGGTCACCGTCGGATGCGACGGTGCATTGGAGGAGGAGGACGTCGAGCGGATCTCCGGGATGCGCCGGGTTGAGGTGCCGTCCGGGCTGGCGTTCGGAACAGCAGAGCGATTGCACCGGGTCGGTGTCCTGCCGATGCCGGCCACGGATCTCTCGTACGTCGTGCACCCCTGGGTGGTCGGGTCGACCCGGCTGCTCGAGCGTGGCTGGACGGCGCAGCACGACAACTCCGAATGCCTCGCCGAACTGCTCAAGGGCATCTCGGGGCGGCATGCGGTGGCCGGCCGCCGGATGGATCGTCGGGACGCGGCGCTCGGGGCGGCCGGGGCGGCGGTGGCGCTGCTCGGGACGGCTGCGGTCCTGCGCCAGGCGCGGGTGCGGCAGGCCCGGGGGCGCCAGGGCCGGCCGGACGCCGGTGAGCGGGGCTGAGTCCGGGCCGGAGCGCGTCCCGTGGGCGCGGCACGGTCGGCACAGTGAGCCACCGTAGTCTGAGCCGGTGAGTCGACCGCCGTTCTCGCCGCCGTCAACGGACGAGTCGAGCGAGATGGTGGTGCCGCCGCGCGTTCCGGTGGAACCGCGGACCATCGTGCTCGTCATCTCTGGGTTCTCGGCGGTCCTTCTCGTGGCGCTCGTGGCGCTCCTGCCCGTGCCGTACGCCATCCTGCGGCCAGGGCCGGTGCTCAACACCCTGGGCAAGGCGAACGGTCGACAGCTCATCACGATCTCCGGTCACCAGAGCTACCCGTCCAAGGGTCAGCTGGACCTGACGACGGTCAGCGTCGAGGGGGGGCCGGGATTCCGGGTCAGCCTGATCCAGACCGCGTGGGGGTGGTTGCGCCGGGACCAGGCCGTGGTGCCGGTGGAGCAGGTGTACGACCCGAACCAGACACAACAGCAGACGGACGCGCTGAACCGCGCGGAGATGGTCAGCTCACAGGAGAGCGCCACGGCAGCGGCCCTGTCGTCGCTCGACATCCCGGTCCCGACCACCTTGCGGATTCACGACGTGGAGCCGTCCGCGCCGTCCGCGGCGGTGCTGCGCTCGGGCGACGTACTGCTCGGGCTGGACGGGACGACGCTCGCCGACCTGGCGGTCATGCGTGCCGTGCTGGAGGCCAAGGACCCGGGCGACCCGGTGAGCGTGACGGTCCGACGTGACGGGAAGCAGGTCACGCTGACCACCCGGACGACGCGCGGGGCCGACGGGCAGACGATCCTGGGCATCTTCATCGACCCGGTCTTCACGTTCCCTTTCACCGTGAAGATCCAGATCGAGGACATCGGCGGACCCAGCGCCGGAATGATGTTCGCGCTCGGGATCATCGACGTGCTCACCCCGGGCGACCTGACGGGCGGCAAGCGAGTCGCCGGCACCGGAACGATCGACGCCGACGGCAGCGTCGGACCGATCGGCGGCATCCAGCAGAAGATGGAAGGTGCGCACCGGGCCGGTGCGGACTGGTTCCTGGCCCCGGCCGACAACTGCTCGGAGGTGCGCGATCACGTGCCCCACGGGCTGCACGTAGCCCGGGTCGGCACCCTCGACCAGGCCATGTCCGCGGTCGAGGCGATCGCCGCTGGTCGCGGAGGGTCACTCGCCGGCTGCTGAGGGCGAGACCGCGCACGTCGTCGCCGCGCCCGTTCTGTGACCCGGAAGTGGGAACCCGGGTGACTGTGGGTAAGTTCTCCCACCGTGACGTACGAGCGCGATCCTCGCCGCACGACCAGGCCCGTCCTGCAGCGTCGCAGGCGCGGCGCTCTCATTCCGACGCTCGTCATCCTCGTAGCGTTGATCGTCCTCGTCCTGATCGCCTCGCAGATCTGGACCGACGTCCTGTGGTTCCGGCAGCTGGGCTACGTCGCGGTCTATCGGACCGAACTGCTGACGAGGATCGCGCTGTTCATCCTCGGGTTCCTGGTGATGGCGCTCGGGGTGGGTGGGACGTTGGTGGTGGGGTACCGCGCCCGGCCGATCTACGCCCCGATGTCGACCGAGCAGGCCGGACTGGACCGCTATCGGGACACCGTCGAGCCGCTGCGCCGCATCGTGACCATCGCGATCCCCGCCGGGTTGGGACTGTTCGCCGGATCGGCCGCGAGCCAGCAGTGGCAGAACGTGCTGCTCTGGCTGAACGGCGTTCCGTTCGGGGTCAAGGACCCGCAGTTCGGCAAGGACGTCGGCTTCTTCGTCTTCACTCTGCCGTGGCTGCAGTTCCTGTCCGGCTTCGCCACCGCCGTGGTGTTCCTCGCCGGGCTCGCTGCCGTCGCCACGCACTACCTGTATGGCGGATTGCGGCTGCAGGGCGCAGGCCCGCGGTTGACCTCGGCGGCGCGGATCCACCTCTTCGGCCTGGCTGCGGCCTTCATCGTGCTGCGCGGCGTGGACTACTGGCTGGGCCGGTACGCGCTGGCCACCAAGGACTCCAAGCTGATCACGGGCTTGACTTACACGGACGCCAACGCGGTGCTGTCCGCGAAGACCGTGCTGGCTGCGATCGCCATCATCGTGGCGGCGCTGTTCGTGGTCGCCGCCGCAGCCGAGCGGTGGCGGCTGCTTCCGTTGTACGGCGTCGCGCTGCTCGTCGTGTCGGCCATCGCGATCGGCGGCATCTACCCGGCGATCGTGCAGCGCTTCCAGGTGACACCCAGCGCGCAGTCCAAGGAGGCCAAGTACATCGCGCGCAACATCGCGGCGACCCGTGCGGCGTACGGGCTGTCCGACGTCAAGGTCCAGGAGTTCCAGGCGCGGACCCAGGCGCAGGCCGGGGGGCTGCGCAACGACGCGGAGAAAGTGACCGGCATCCGGTTGCTGGACCCCTCTTTGGTCAGCGACACCTTCCGGCAGCTGGAGCAGAACAAGCAGTACTACTCCTTCTCCGACAGCCTCGACGTCGACCGGTACCAAATCGACGGCGAGCCCCGCGACACCGTGATCGCGGTGCGGGAACTGGACATCGAGCAGCCGGTGCTTGCGCGGCAGCGCAACTGGGTGAACGACCACGTCGTGTACACCCACGGGTTCGGGGTCGTCGCAGCGTTCGGCAACCAGCGCCGCAGCGACGGCAAGCCGGTGTTCTTCGAGCAGGGCATCCCCTCAAGGGGTGACCTCGGCGACTACGAGCCGCGCGTCTACTTCGGCGAGGATTCCCCCAACTACTCGATCGTGGGCGCACCCAGGGGCGCCAGTCCGCGGGAACTGGACTACCCGGACGACAAGAGCCCGAATGGCCAGCAGAACACGACGTACACCGGCAAGGGCGGCGTCGCGATCGGGTCGCAGTTCAACCGGCTGCTGTACGCCATCAAGTTCCGCGAGCAGAACATCCTGCTGTCCGACGCCATCAACTCCGACTCGAAGATCCTCTACGACCGCGACCCCCGGGACCGCGTGAAGAAGGTCGCGCCATACCTCACGCTGGACGGCGACCCGTACCCCGCGGTGATCGACGGGCGGGTCAAGTGGATCATCGACGGGTACACCACGACATCGCACTACCCCTACTCGCGCTCGCAGGTGCTGGAGGAGGCGACGTCGGATTCGCTGACAGCGACCTCGCAGAGCGTGGTGGCGCTCCAGGCGCAGCGGGTCAACTACATCCGCAACTCGGTCAAGGCGACGATCGACGCCTACGACGGCTCCGTAACGCTCTACGCGTGGGACGAGCAGGACCCGGTGCTGAGGGCCTGGCGCAAGGTGTTCCCGACGTCCGTGCGGCCGCTGTCGGCCATCGACGGGCAGCTGATGTCGCACCTGCGATACCCGGAGGACCTGTTCAAGGTGCAGCGGGATCTGCTGCAGCAGTACCACAACACCGACGCGAACGCGTTCTTCGTCCAGGGCGACTTCTGGCGGGTGCCCAACGATCCGACGAAGCAGACCCAGCAGCTGCAGCCGCCGTACTACCTGACGCTGCAGATGCCCGGCCAGGAATCGCCGTCCTTCTCGCTGACGTCGACCTTCATCCCGGCGGGCGGGACGCGCGACGTGCTGACCGGATTCCTTGCCGTGGACGCCGACGCCGGTGACCAGGGCGGTGAGCGCCGGAGCGGCTACGGCACCCTGCGGCTGGCGGTCCTGCCGCGCGACACCGTCGTGCCCGGGCCGGGGCAGGTACAGAACAACTTCAACGCCAATCCGCGGGTGTCCCAGGCGCTGAACGTGTTGCAACTGGGGCAGAAGGTGGAGAAGGGGAACCTGCTGACACTGCCGCTGGGCGGTGGGCTGCTCTACGTGCAGCCCGTGTACGTCCGCGGGTCCGGCGCGAACTCCTACCCCTTGCTGCAGAAGATCCTGGTGGCGTTCGGGGATCAGATCGGCTTTGCGGACACGCTCGACGACGCGCTCGACGAGGTGTTCGGCGGATCCGCCGCGTCGTCCGGCGGTGGCACGTCGCCCGGCGCCGGCTCGGGGACGGGCAACCAGTCCGGGGCGGTCGCGGCGGCGGAGGCTCGGCTCACGGCGGCGTTGCGGGCGGCGGCGCAAGCGCTGCGGGACAGCGATGCGGCGCTGAAGGCGGGCGACTTCACGAAGTACGGCGAGGCGCAGAAGCGGTTGTCGGCGGCGGTGCAGGAGGCGCAGGACGCGCAGGCCGCAGCGGAGGCCGCGCGGGCGGCTACCCCAGCGGCAACGCCCACTCCAACGCCGTCGGCGACCCCGTCGGCATCGCCGTAGCCGCGCCTCCGCTCATGATTTTGGAAGATCCGTCGGCTGACAGCCGACGGATCTTCCAAAATCATGGCGCGCCGCACCTCGATTTGCTCCTGCCGTTCGCCCTCACGTAACCTGACTGGGCCGACGCGGGGTGGAGCAGCTCGGTAGCTCGCTGGGCTCATAACCCAGAGGTCGCGGGTTCAAATCCCGCCCCCGCTACAAAGTGCGAACGCGCAGGTCAGAGGCGGTTTTCGGAACGATCCGAAGACCGCCTCTGATGCTTCTCCGGGGTGGAATGTCAGCAGGATGTCAGCAGACGCTGCGCTCGACAGGGTGCCTCCCATCGCGATGTGAGGCACCTCCGGGCTCGTTGTGAGCCACTCAGGTCGGCCGTGTGAGGCGGCCGGTGACTGTGTCGGCACTCGGTGAATCAGCTGCAGGCCCGCCGCAGGAGGACCTTAGTCGGGGGCACCGGGCCCGGGATTGATGGCGATGAGGACCGTGGGCCCCGCCTCATGCCCTCGGCAGCCCTGCGGGACATGGGCGGTGTCGGCAACGGTGATCTCGGCGAGGCTCTTCGGCCTGCTGGCGCCCATCTTTGGCTGCGGTGGCGCTGCCAGGTCCAGGGCCCTTGGGCTCGGCCTGATTCTGGCGATTGGAGGTCAGGGTGTTCCCCACCCCTCGGGATTGGTGACCGGCCGGTCCTGTGTGATCGGCGCGACCGGACGCCCGGTGTACTGGGTGGACATGACGATGTGAGTTCGCATGTCGCCGTGTTCGCCAAGCCGCTCCGCGAGTCCTTCGAAGTGTCGGAGCGACGCAGCGCGGACCTTCAGCATCGAGCAGAACTCGCCCGACAGCTTGTGCACCTCGACCACCTCGGGGAATGCGTCCGCGGTCGTGGTGCGCAGCAGGCAGCTGCCGAGGCGGCAGCGCAGCTGAAGGAACGCCAGGACCGGCTGCCCGGTCTTCGCCGCGTCCACGTGGGCGCCGTAGCCGCGGATGACCCCGGACTCCTCCAGCCGGCGGACTCGTTCGGCGACGGCCGGGGCTGATAGGTGGATGCGACGGCCGAGCTCCTTGAACGATAGGCGGCCGTCGACCTGGAGTTCGGCGAGGATCTGCCAGTCGGTTTCGTCCAGATTTCTAGGGGACAAGTCGAAGCCTCACAATCAGTTTCGAACGACAAGCGTAGAGTATTGAACGCCTTCGATGTGGCATTCAGACCGGGCGTTGGCTTCTCTAGTGTTGTTCGAATGTTGCGGACTGTCGAGGCGTGGCGGGTGCTAGCGGCAACGGCCGCGCTCGGCGGTCTGGCCCAGTCCCTCGCCGGCGCCGCGGGCGGGCTCCTGGCCACCGACCTCGGTGGGTCTTCGGCCTGGGCCGGCGCGCCGCAGACCTCGCTTACGGTCGGCGCGGCCGCCGCGGCGGTGCCGCTGGCCGGGCTGACCGCCCGGGCGGGCCGCGCGACGTCGCTGGCGGCCGGCTGCCTGGTCGCCGCCCTGGGATGCGCAGTCGTGGTCGCGTTCTGTGTCCTTCCGGCGCAACGTGACGCCGGCATAGCGCTCACTGCCGTGCTGGTTGGCAGCGCGCTCCTCGGCGCCGGGAACACCGCGGTGATGCTGTCTCGGTACGCTGGCCCTCCGCTGCGGCCCGCCCTGAAAACCGCCCGCGCGCTGGCCGCGGTGATGGCCGCGGTCAGCATCGGTGCCGTGCTCGGCCCGAACCTGCTCGCGCCAGCGGCCCGGCTCACCCACGTTCTGTTTCCCGGCGGGGCACCACACCTTGTCGGCGCCTACTTCGTCGGCGGCGGCGTGTACCTGCTCGCGGCCGGCCTCGCAGCCCGGCTGCGGAGGAAGTTGCCGCCCGCGCCACCGGCCCTGGGACCGCCCTTGCCGCCCTCGCCCCCGCCGCTGGGCTGGGTCGAGGTCGGCGGTAGGCGGCACACCCTCCGCTCGTTCCTCGCGGGCCTGGTCACCCTGTCGCTGTCCAACCTGGTCATGGTCGGTGTGATGACCATGGCGCCAGTCGAGATGCGTCACCATGGGGCGGGCCTGCCCGCGATCGGGCTGGTGGTCAGCGCGCACATCGCTGCGATGTTCGCGCCGGCTGGCCTGAGCGGGCGGCTGACCTCCCGATTGGGCGCGGCTTGTGCGGCACGTTTGGCCGCCGGCGTCCTGGTGGTGGCCTGCCTGACCGCAGCGGCTTTCTCCGACACCGCTCTCCTCCTCGCGGTGGGCATGGTGTTGCTCGGCGGCGGCTGGAATCTCGCGCTGGTGGCGGGCAGCACCCTGCTCACCGACGGTGTCCCGGAACCGGCCCGCCCGCATCGGGAGAGCCTCGGGGAGATCGGGTCTGGCGCCGCGGCCGTCCTCGGCGGCCTGGGCGCCGGCCTGGTGGCGGGGACGGCGGGGTACCCGACCCTGTCGCTGGCCGGCGCGGGCGTGAGCGTAGTCCTCGGCTTCGTGGTGCGCCGCGCACCCGGACCCCGCACCGCAGCACCACCCACACGAGCAGCGAAGTCAACCGCGAACTGAAGGGAGACCCGGGTGAATGACTCTGTGAACGACATTCGCATCGGCCGGACCTGGACCGGTCTGGTCCTGATCGCCACCACCCTCGATGGCTACATCGCCCGCGAGGACGGCGACATCGAGTGGCTGACCAACGCTCCGCCGGAGCCGCGGCACGCTCCGGGGCACCGCGGCCAGCATCCGCCTCCGGACTACCGCGACTTCTACGAGTCCGTGGACCACATCGTGTTCGGGCGCGGGACCTACGAGAAGGTCCTCACTTTCGACTCCTGGCCCTATGCGACCAAACGGGTCATCGTTCTCAGCCGCACGCTCACCGACGGCGACGACCCTCGGGTGAGGATCGCGCGAGACCTCGACATCGCGGTCGACCTGCTCGGGCGCGGCGACGCCCGCCGGGTGTACGTCGACGGGGGCCAGGTCGTCACCGCGTTCCTCCGCCGCGGGCTGATTGACGAGCTCACCGTCTCCACGGCACCGGTGCTCCTCGGGTTCGGGCTACCGTTGTTCGGCCACCTCGACCACGACATCCGCCTCGTCCACCGTGGTACCTCGACCGGCGACACCGGCATGGTCACCAGCCACTACCTCGTCGCCGACGCCGGTGACCCACTTGGGCGCGGCGCCGCCAACCAGTGACTGGTGCGGCCAAGGTGCTGGTGGTGACCTTCAAGCCGGCCGTGGAGGACGCCTGGCAGGCGGACCTGGAGAACCATGCCGACTTCGACGGCTGGCAGTAGTCGACAACGACACCCTGCGCCGGATCATGTCGGACGAGAAGGCCATGGCCGCGATCATGAACATCGAGGGGTTCCGTGCGCTCGGCGCGGACGTGTTCGAGACCGTCATCAACAAGTCCGAGAAGGTCCGGGAGACCAAGAAGAACAAGGGCGACGACATCACTCCGAAGGAGAAGCGCGAGCTGACGGATGAGGAGAAGGAGTACAAGTCCAAGCGGAAGCAGATCCAGGAGAAGTTGATCAAGTTCGCGACCCGGATCCCCGCGTTCATGTACCTCACCGACTTCCGCGAGAACACGCTCAAGGACGTCATCACCAAGCTCGAGCCCGAGCTCTTCAAGGCCGTCACCGGCTTGACGGTCGACGACTTCCACCTACTGGTGTCGCTCAACGTCTTCAACGCCGCTCACATGAATCAGGCAGTCTTCGCCTTCCGGCGCTACGAAGACGCGAGCCTGTCGTACACCGGCATCGAGAGCCACGAGGGGCTCCGCCACTTTGGCCTTTACGACACCGTCGTGGCGCGCGAGGCGTAGGGGGCCCTATGGACTGCTACATGTCGTGTCAGTGGGGCGACAGACCCGCCGGGCCGTCCGCAGCCGAGGGGAAGGGTCAGTGACGCCGACGCGCTTCCCACGAGGTTCGGAGTGGCGGAAGTGGGACATGCACCTGCACGCTCCCGGCACCAAGCTGAATGACTGCTATCCGAAGAAGGACGGCGAGCCGGACTGGGATCAGTTCTGTCAGATCATCCACGACTCGGACGTGGCCGTCGTCGCTGTCGCTGACTACTTCTCGCTGGACGGCTACTTCACCGCAGTTGAGAAGTATCAGGAGGCGTACCCAGACGATGACAAGCTCTTCTTGCCGAACTTGGAACTGCGGCTCAACGTCGCGGTGAACAAGGACGATCAGGAAGTCAATCTGCACCTGATCTTCCGGCCCAGCTTGACGCGGGAGGAGGCGAACAAGTTCATCGGTCGCCTTAACACCGAGGGGACAACCGGGGCGACGAGGGCCAACGTCACCTGCGCAGACCTGAGCAGCAGGCAAGACTTTGAAAGCGCGACCGTGTCGCTCGCCAGCATCGAGGAAGCCATCAAGGCAACCTTCGGCCAACATGCCAGCTACCGACTTGAGCGCCAGCAGCATCTCTTGGTTGTGGCGTCGGCAAAGGGTGACGGCATTCGTGCCGGAGGCAGTGGGGTCCATAGGAAGGCTTTGCTTAGCGATGAGATCGATAAGTACTCGGACGCCTTCTACGCCAACGCTGGTTCCCGTGAGTACTTCCTCGAGACCACGAGGCTTGAGACCGACGAGGTGATCGCGCCGAAGCCAGTATTCGATGGCTGCGATGCGCACTCCTTCGACGGGCTCCGCGACTGCCTGGGGAGGCACGTCACGACTGAAGGTGCCAAGACGAACATCGCCTGGATCAAGGCGGACCCCACGTACGAGGGCCTGCTCCAGACGCTGATCGAGCCGAGGGATCGCGTCGCGATCCAGACGACCGCGCCGGATCAGAAGGAGCCGTATGAAGTCATCTCGAAGGTCAAGTTTTCCGGGACCAACGACTTCCCGGCGGAGGTTGTCTTCAACCGGAACTTGAACGCGATCATCGGGAGTCGCTCGTCCGGCAAGTCGGCTCTGCTTGCGTTCATCGCGCACACCGTTGACCCCGACGAGACGGTGCGGGTGCAGGTCGAGGCCTCGGCACTCGATGACCCGAAGAGGACCGGCCCGGCGGCGGGCAAGACGTGGAGCGACGTTGCCGGAATCAAGTGCGAGGTCGAGTGGGAGTCGGGCGAGGCCACGGAGGGTCGTGTCATCTACATCCCCCAGAACTCGCTCTACACCATCAGTGAGCAGCCGGACGAGATCACGAAGAAGATCGCACCCGCGCTATGAACGTCAGACGTGCCGACCACGAGTCATGCGGTCGAGGGCGTCGATGCTTCGCTGATCGGCCTCGGCCAGAGCGTGAAGGTACTTCTGCGTCGTCTGGATCTGCGCGTGCCCGAGCCGGTCCATGACCGTCTTCAGATCCGCGCCACCGGCCAGGAGCCACGAGGCGTGTGCGTGGCGTAGGTCGTGCATCCGGACGTTGAACGAGACGCCGCTCGCCTTCACGGCCGGTAGCCAGACCCTCGTTCGGAACGTGTTGCGGGAGATTGGCGTGCCCGCCGACGTGGCAAACAGCAGGTCGTCGCGGCCAAGGCCGTGGAGCCTCATGTGCTCGGCGACGGCGTCGAGCCAGTCCTGACGTACAGCGAAGGTTCGGGGCTCGTTGTCCTTTGGGTAGGGCTTGGCGACGTACCGCTCGCCGGTCGGCGAGTGCTTCCTCGACACCTCGACGATCGTGTCCTCGACGTTGACCGTGGCGGCGGCTCTCGCCGGGGTCGGGTCAGGCCCAGACGAGGAATCCCAGGATCGCCGCTGCGACGGCCGCCGCGAGGAGCAGGAGGTTCATCGGCAGCACCTTCGGCTCGCGGCGGATCAGATGGAAGGTGGCCGCGCCGACCTGCAGGAGCGCGAGCCCGATCGCGGCGATGGGGGCGAGGACGGGGGCGATGTCGGTCAGTGGCGGCAGGATCAGGCCCAGGGCACCCAGCACCTCGAGCGCGCCGATCAGCCGGACCAGTGGAAGCCGGAGGTCCTTCGCCCAGCCGATGCCGGACTCCACGAGCTGGTCGGGGGTGCGGAGGGCCTTCTGCGAGCCGGCGGCGAGGTAAGCCAGGGCGAGCAGGCCGGCGACGATCCAGTAGGCGATGGACATGAGACACGCTCCTTCGGAAGACGAGCATTCGTTACTTACGCTGCGTGTGGTAACCAGTAGATGAGGAACAGCTCAGGGAGGTGGTCACGTGGCTCGCAGGATGCAGAGCGGCCCGTGTCAGGCGTGGCCGGCAGAGAGCGGATTCATTCGTGAGGTGCTGGATCGGATTGGTGACAAGTGGACGGTGCTCGTCATCAGCACTCTCGGCGACGGGCCGCTGCGCTATTCCGACCTGCTGGCAAACATCCCTGGCATCTCGCAGCGGATGCTCACCGTGACCCTGAAAGCCCTCGAACGCGACGGGCTGCTCACCCGGACTGCGTTCCCGGAAGTCCCACCGCGGGTCGAGTACGAGCTGACTGGCCTGGGGCGCTCGTTGTTCGATGCGGTGCTGACGATGGCCTCCTGGGCCGCGACTCACTACGAGGAAGTCGCCGCGAATCGCAGGGCCCACGAGCGCAGCGGGGTCGGCCGGCAGAAGGCGCACGGCGCCCTCGCCCCGGCTGACCTGTAGCGCCGCGCCTACTTCTTTACGACTAGCTCGTGCACCGCGCGGGTTTGATGCAGGTCCCAGTACAGCGGCGCGATGTCGCCGGCCGGGAGGAAGTCGTAACCGGAAGCGGGCGCCTCGTCCGCGATCATCAGGGCGATGGCGATGTGGGCGATGTGGACGCCGGTTCCGGACAGAGCCTGACCGAGGTTGAGCGCCCAGTTCCGCAGGGCCGCCCCGCCGGCGGTGACGTTGCCGTACTGCGCGACCGGGTAGACCGATCCGGCGCCGGTGGTGAACAGCAGCGTGCCGGACCCGGCCTCGAGCAGCTCGGGCAGCACCACGTCTGCGGCGGTCATCGCCCCGTAGAGGTAGTACTCGATCTGCGGCTGCACGTTCTCCGGGGTGGTCTGACGGATGTCCACCGGCGCGAGTGGCCCCGCCGAGGCATCGGCGGGCGAATACTCCAGCACGTCGATGCCGCCGAAGCGATCTTTCGCGGCAGCCAGCGCCCCTCGGAGGCCGGGCCGGTCGAGCACGTCGGCCGGGAAGCCTGCGGCGGTGATCCCGTCTGCGGCGAGTTCGGCGACCAGGTCGTCGAGCTTGTCCTTGCTCCGTGAGATGAGTGCGACGTCGAATCCCTCGGACCCGAACTTGCGGGCGATGGCGAGCCCCAGGCCGGGGCCGGCCCCGACGATGGCGATGGTGGGCATGGTTTCCTCTGATCCTCGATCTTGTCTCTGGCCAAGGTGGTCGCAGATGCGACTACTGAGCGTCGGCCGTCCGCGACCGCTCGCCCCGCTCCTGGGTCTCGGATGCGGTGGGCACCGCGCACACACCGCTCTCGGGGTCGCAGTACCCGGCGCCCTCGTCACCGACGAGCTGCACCACCGGTGCTGCGATCTCGTTGCCACTCATGCCGCACCTGCCGCGGCGGTTTCGATCGCCGTGTCGAGTACCTGGGCGTAGGCCTCAACGGACTGAGCGCCTGAGGCGCCGAAGCGGCGGTCGAACACCGTGAACGGCACACCCTGGATGCCGAACTGTCGGCCGAGCTGGGTGTCGGCGCGGACCGCGTCCGCGTACTCGTCGCCCGTCAGCACCTCCCGCACCCGCTGGCCCGACAGACCGACCTCCTCCGCCATCTGCGCCAGTACCTCTGGGTCGAAGGGGTTGATGTCCCCGGCAAAGAAGCGGTCCTGGACGAGAGAGAAGAACTCCAGTCCCTTACCCGCCCCGTCGGCATCGTGCACGACACGGTGGAAGTCGAAGGTGTTCGCGTTGAGCCGGTCCAGCGAGAACGGCAGACCCTCCTGCCGAGCGAGCGCCTGGATCCGACGCTCCGCCTGCTGCACGACCTCCGTGTTCCCGCCATGCGAGCGGATGAACGCGCTCTCGATCGTTTCCGGTGTGCGCGGCGCGTCCGGGTTCAGCTCGAACGACCGCAGCTTGACCACGAACCGCACCGAATCCGGCCGGGCCGCGATCGCCTGCTCCAGACGATGCTTGCCGACATAGCACCACGGGCAGCCCAGGTCCGACCACAACTCGATGACCATCGGGCGGTCGGAGCCGACCGCCGCAACCTGCTCAGGCATCCCTCACCTCACTACTAGTGCGTAACACCATCGTGAGTGTGTCGAGCGAGGCTTACAAAAGGCACCTTGAAGTGCCGTACATCTGCGATGACCTCGGTGCCCTCGCCCTCGATCAGCTCTTGCAGGACCGCCCGACCGATCCTCGGATCAGATCGTGACCGTCACGGGCAGGGAAAGCCTCCAGCCACTCGCACGCGGCACACCGAGCAGCGCCATCGGCGGGCTTCTCTTCAGTGTGTTGCTGGCTTTCACGCCGACGATCCCGCCGAAGGCGCACGCGCCTCAGTGCGTCACACCCAAGGTGCCCATGGTCCTTGGACGACGGCTTCCGCTTCGGTCAGGGGGCGAGTTGTTCGGTGGGCTGGTCCGTGATAGCCGCGATCAACTCGAAGTCCCTGTCGTGGTGGAGCACGGTGAGACCGGCGAGTTCGGCGGTTGCGGCGATCAACACGTCTGGGATCGACGGTGCACGGTGCTGGCCGCGGTCAGCGAGTAGCCCCTGGACTTCCCCAGCGCGATCCTCGATCGCGGGAGTGAGGTACTCGACCGGCATGGTTGAGATCGGCGGCTGGCGCAGCCCGGATCGGAGATCCGGCCCCGTGCGGGCGGAGTAGCCCACCTCGAGACGGGTGACGGTGGTGATGCGGACCAGGCCGCGCTGGATGCGATCGGCCCAGGTATCGGCGTCCGGACTTGAGGCGAGACGGACGAGGGCGGACTTGTCGATCAGCCAGGTGGTCACTGCCAGGCCTGCGACATCACGTCCGGGTCGCCCAGGTCCCTGAAGGTGGCCGCGAAGCGGGCCAGGTCGCCGGTGCTGTGATATCCCATGATAGCGCGCCCCTGGTCAGCGGGTGATCGTTACGAACCAGAACGGACCATCCGCTGACCTCTCTACCCGGTTCACGGACGACGAGGTGCTGAGTCACGTGAGCCCCTATTGGCACACCGGCACGATCACCACGTCCCTGGTGCCGTACTTCAGCCATCGATCCGAATGGCGGCGCGTCGAGATTCCGACCGGGATCGCCGTCTTTCCCCACGACCTGGTCCGGCCGCCACAATCCTGGGTGGAGCGCAGCTACCACCTCGCGCGATACACGCCGATGCCTCGCGGCGGTCACTTCGCCGCCCACGAGGAACCCGAACTCCTCGCCGGCGACATCACCGCCTTCTTTCGGCAGGTCCGTGACGGCCGGGTCTGATCAGACGGCGAGGCCCTGCGGCCAGGTGTCGGTGAGCCGGTAGCCGGTCTGGTACGGGTCGGTCGGGTCCAGGACGAGGGTGGTGAGGTCGGTGATCCAGGCCTGGCCGGCGATGGACGGCACGATCGCGGGGACGCCGCCGACGCTCGTTGTGGACTCGATCCGGCACTCGAAGCGGGAGTCGATGATCGACGTGTGGACGAATGGCTCGCCGACGGCGAGCTCGCCCCGGGCGTGCATGACGGACATCCGGGCCGATGTACCCGTGCCGCAGGGGGAGCGGTCACATCGGCCGGGGGAGACCACGGCAGTGTTCTTCGCGGTGAGGACGCCGTCGACCCGCTCGGGCGGCAGCGTGAACTCGCAGATGGTGATCCCTGGGAAGCCGGGGTTCTCGGGGTGGACGGCGTCGAGCTGCTCCGCGGCGGCGATCTTGATGCGCTCGCCGAGGGCGCAGATGTCGCGGGCCTCGTCCGGCGTGATCCTCAGGTCGAAGGTGCGGGCGTCGATGATGGCATAGGCCATCCCGCCCCAGGCGACGTCGACGCTCACGGTGCCGATGTCCGCGACCTCGACGGGCGCGTCGAGGTGGTACACGAATGCGGGCTGGTTGGTGAACCGGACGCTGGTCACCTTGCCGTCGCGGACGTGGCACTCGACCGGGATGAGGCCGGCGGGGGACTCCAGGACGAGGTTGGTCACTGGCTCGACGGCGTCGAGCATGCCGGTTTCGAGGAGCACGGTGGCGACGCAGATGGTGTTGCTGCCGGACATCACCGGATACTCGATCGACTCCATGATGACGTAGCCGGCGTCGGCGTCCGGGTGGCTGCTGGGCAGGACGATGTTGGCGTTGCGGGCGACCTGACCGCGTGGCTCGGACAGGATCAGCCGGCGGATCCAGTCCCGGTGCTCGGCGAGGTAGTTGCGCTTGTCGAACATCGTCTCGCCGGGGACTTGGCCGAATCCCCCCACGATGACATTGCCGACCTCACCCTCGGCGTGGGCGCCGACGACCTTCACGGAGCGGTGGAAGCGCATGTCGTTTCCTCGCTGTCTCGGATGAGTGGCGCGGAGAAGTCCCGACGGGCTCAGCGCTCGTCGAGGGCCCCGGCGTGCTCGGCGTCGACCGCGTCGGCGAAGGCGGCCATGGCGGGGAAGGTCCAGTCCGGCGTGACCGGGGCCGCGGGCTCGGGTGTGGCGCCCCGACCGGGCTTGGCGTGCCGCCGATTGATCCACACCGTGGGAAGGCCGGCGGCCTTGGCGGGAACGTGGTCGTGGAACAGGCTTTGCGCGACGTGCAGCAGTCGGCCCTGCGGGACGCCGAGCCGATCGGCCTCAGCCGCGAGGGCCTCGAAGTTGCGCGGCGACGGCTTGTAGGAGCCGACGTCCTGAGCGGTGACGATTCCCGCGAACGTGACGCCGAGGCGCTCGTTCGAGCCAGCGAACGAGGCGCGGTCCACGTTCGACAGGATGATCAGCTTGTACCGGCGGGAGAGCCGCTGGAGGGCTCGCGCCGAATCCGCGAACGCCGGCCAGTCCGGCACGGACGCGCCGAACTCCTCGGCCTCGGCGTCGGTCACGGGGACCCCGAGCTGCTCGCCGATCGCGCGCATCGCACGGGCGAGGATCAGCGGATAAAGGTCGCCGGGATGGTCCTGCTCGGCCTGAGCCTCGTGGGTGGAGTAGGCGGTAAGCAGCTCCTCGTTCGTCGTGGCAAGGCCGTTGCGGTCGACCCAGCGGCGCAGGACGGCAGCGATGCCGGCCTCCCAATCGATGAGCGTGCCGTAGCAGTCGAAGCTGAGGGCGTCGAAGTCGCCGAGGTTCACCGGTCACGCTCCCGGATCAGGTCGCCTTTGTCCCGCAGTGCCTGCCGGGTCATGCCTCGTTGCGGTTTGACGATCGCTCCAGTCGTGTGCTGATGCCGTCCAGCATAAGCTCGAAGGCCAGCGCGAACTGCGTGTCCAAATCAGCGAGCACGTCGTGGTCGACGTCAATGGTCGTCGCCCACACCGGGGAGATGGCACGGTACACGCCGACGAGGCGACCCAACTCCTCCCGCTGTTGTGCCTCAGGCAGGGCCATGATCCCCGTGTCCCCGGCGAGCGCGCAGAACACCAGTTCCGCGACCGCCCGCGTGACGGACACGGCCTCCTCCGGGGAGGAACCCGCCCGCAGCAGGATGTCGGCGAACCTGCGAACCCCGCGGGCCTCGTGCACGCCGCCGGAGACCCGATGGCAGTACTCGCGAGCGAGCGCGGGGTAGCGCAGGTAGCACCGCCGGATGGTCCAAGCGTGACGTTCCAGGGCCTCGCGCCAGGAGGCGTCCTCGGGGATCTGCTCCAGTTCGGCGTCTATCTCTTCATGCACGGCGTCGGCCATGGCGCGCAGCAGGTCGTCCCGGCTGTGGAAGTGCCGGTACACCGCCGTCGGGTCTGCATCGAGGGCGGCGCCGAGACGGGACAAGGAGAGCGCCTCGGTGGAGTGCAGGGCCAGCTGCATCGCGGCCGCAAGGATCCGCTCTGCGGACAGCGTCGTGCGCGGCTTACCTCGACGGGCGGGCTTGGTCGTCAACGCGATCCCTTCGTCCGGTGCGGGACAGGCCCGTGCCCCGGCCGCGGCACAGCGCGAGACCGGGGCACGGACAGTGTCGGCACGGACAGTGTCCTAGGCGGCGCCGGGCGACAGGTCAAGCGGTGCCGCCCAGCAGGGCCGCCCAGGGGTAGTACACATACGAGAACGAAGCGGGCGCGCCACTGATCCGGTTGTTCATCCACAGCCGGCTCGAGTGGCTGATGCCGGGCGCCATGGGGGCCATGTCGTCCGTCAGCTTGGTCATCATCTGTGCCACAAGGGCGGCCCGCTGCTCCTCGTCCTTGGTCGCCACGGCTTTCGCGTAGTCCGCATCGATGCCGGAGTAGCCCGACTGGTTGAACGAGCCGCCGCCGACCGAGGCGATGCCCAGCCAGTCCAGCGGATCCGGGACGTTCGGCCAGAAGTCGGTGAAGAGCAGATCGACACCGGCACGGCTCTTGGGGTCGTACAGGTAGCTGGTGTACTCCCCCGTGGGGACGGCCTTGACCGAACCCTTGAGGCCGATGCGCCGTGCGCCGTCCACGACCGCGTTGCCGAGCGCCTTGGAGCTGGCGGCCGCCGGAACTGCGATCACGAAGGGCTTGCTCAGGTCGGCTCCGGAGTCGTCGAGGAGCTTCTTGGCTCCCTCGATGTCGCCCGAGGCCGGATCGGGCAGGTCGTCGTAGGCCGACTGGAGCGTGTCTTTTCCATAGAGGAAGGTGCTCGGCGGCATCAGGCTCTTCAGCCGGACCGCGGTGCCCTTGTAGACGGTGCTCGCCAGGCCGTTCCAGTCGATGGCGCGGTTGAGTGCCTTGCGAACACCGGCGTTGGCGAACAGTCCCTCCTTCGTCGCCATCACGTAGGTGAGGTTGGAGGTGTGCGGGCCGAAGTACAGCTTGCCGACGCTGGATGCCGCCTGCAGCTGATTCACCGCGCTGGCCGGTGGGTCGTACGCTCCGTCGATCTGCCCCGAGAGGATGCCGTTGACGATGCTCGCCTCGTCCACGACGAACGTGAACTTGAGCCGCTTCACCTTGGGCATTCGGGTCTCGTCCCAGTAGCCGTCGTACCGGGTCAGCGTGACGTTGTCGCCCTTGGTCCACTTGGTGAACTGGAAGGGGCCGGTGCACATGACACCCACGTCCGGGGTGCCGTAGTTCTTGCCGGCCTTCTCGTAGAACTTCTTCTGCACCACGACGCCGGCGTAGTCCGTCATCTCACTGGGGAACAGGTAATCCGGCGACTTGAGCTTCACGGTCACCTGATGGGGACCGCTGACCTCCACGGAGCTCACGCGGGCGTACAGATAGTTGTAGAAGGACGTCGGGTCGGTCCGGTTGACGTTCATCGAGAACGCCACGTCCTGCGCGGTCATCGGCGAGCCGTCCCAGAACGTCACGTCCGGGCGCAGGTCGAAGACCCACGTGTTCGGGTCCGGGTTGGACCACTTCGTCGCCAGGTTGGGGCCGATCGTGAAGTCGGGTTTCGCCGCCAGGAGCGTCTCGCACATGTTCGAGTCGACGGTGTTCTCCTTGTAGTCGGCGGACTGGAACGGGCTGACGGTGAACGGCTCGCCCTCCCAGCTGTTCCAGGTGACCGAGTCGACCTCCTTCGTGCCCGGCGGCGTGTCGACGACGAGCGCCGAGTTGGACGTTGAACCGCTCGGCGAGGCGGAACTGGAGTCGCCGGGGGCCGTCTTGCCGGAGCATGCGGCGACAAGGGGCAGCAGCGCGATCGCGCAAGCCAAGACACGGCGCCGGTGGCGGCGGGAGATCGTCACGGGGACTCCTGTTCTGCTCTGTGGGGTTCTGCACGGGCCATGCGTTCGGCGCGCGCCAGTGGCCGCCATCCGGGTCGGGGGACGCTGGCGCGCAGCAGCTTGGTGTAGTCGGCTTGCGGGTCGTCGAGCACACGGTCGACGGGTCCGGTCTCCACGACCCTGCCGCGGTGCATGACGATCACGGAGTCGGTGACCTGGCGCACCGCGGCGAGGTCATGGCTGATGAACACGTAGGAGACGCCGGTGGCGGAACGGATGTCGGCCAGCAGGTTGAGCACCTGTGCCTGGATGGACACGTCGAGGGCGGCGACGCTCTCGTCGAGGATCAGGACCGACGGCTCGGCCGCCAGCGCCCGGGCGATCGCGACCCGCTGTCGTTGACCACCCGAGAGCGCCCGCGGCCGGGAGCGCAGCATCCGCCCGTCGAGACCGACCAAACCGCCGAAGTGGTCGACCCGCTGCGCCAGCTGTGCTCCCTGCATCCCGAAGTGGAAGCGAAGCACCTCGGCCACGCAGTCCTCGGCGGTCTGCCGACGGTCCAGGGAGGTGTAGGGGTCCTGGAAGACGATCTGGATCTCTCGGCCGCGCGCCTTCCGTTCCGCCCGCGAGCGCGCGGGGCGGCTGCGGTCCCGCCCGCCCACCGCGATGGTGCCGGACGTCGGGGTCTCCAGGCCCACGATCATCTTGGCGATCGTGGTCTTGCCCGAGCCGGACTCCCCGACGATGGCGAGCGACCCGCCGGGCGGCACATCGAACGACACGTCGTCCACCGCGATCAGCGGGGCGGCAGCGCCGCGGCGGCGGAACTCCTTGCGCAACGTGGTGACGACGACCGCGGACGCGTTCTGCGGGGCCGTTCGCTCAGCCACGGTTGGCCCCCTGTGCCGCCAGCTGGTCGGCAATCTCCTCGGCACGTAGACACCGGGTCCAGCCGCCGTGCCAGGGCCGCAGCGGCGGCACCTGCGTGGTGCAGACGTCGGCCCGGTAGCGGCAGCGCGCGGCGAATGGGCACCCGTTGCCCACCTCGTAGGCGGACATCGGCTGGCCGGGGATCGCGACCAGCCGAGTCGTGGACGCGATGTCGGGCCGGGCTTGGACCAGTCCCTGGGTGTACGGGTGCAGCGGATCGGAGTGCAGCCGCGCCGAGGCGTTCTGCTCGACGATCGACCCGGCATACATGACGGCGGTCCGGTCGCAGACGGCCCCGGCCAGCTCCAGGTCGTGGGTGATGAAGACCATGGCCATCCCCCGTTCGCGGCGCAGCCGGTCGAGGATCGCCATCACCTCGCTCTGCGTGGTGACATCGAGCGCGGTGGTGGGCTCGTCGGCGAGCAGCATCAGCGGCTCGGCGGCGAGCGCTGCGGCGATCATCACGCGCTGCAGGAGGCCACCGGACAGCTCGTGCGGGAACTGCGTCATGCGGTGCGCGCCGTCGTCGATGCCGACGTCCGCCAGCAGGCCGACGGCGATCCGCGTCGCCGCCTTGCGGCTGAGCCGCTGATGGGTGCGAAGGCCTTCGGTGAGGAAGTCCCCGACGGTCCGCACCGGGTTGATGTGGGCCCGCGGGTCCTGGAAGATCATCGCGACTCCGCCGGAGCGATACCGGCGCAGGGCATCACCGCTGAGCCGCAGGACGTCGGCGCCGCCGAACCGGATGTCCCCTTCGACCCGGGCCCCGGCCGGGAGGAGCCGTCCGATCGCCCGCGCCGTCATCGACTTGCCGCTGCCGGACTCGCCCACGATGCCGAGGGCCTCGCCGGCGGCCACCTCGATGGAGACCTCGTGCAGGACTCGGCGCAAACGGCCCTCCACCGGCAGGTGGACCCGCAGACCGTCGACCTGGAGCAGGGCCGTCATCCCGGAACCTCCGAGGTGGCCTCGATCCGGTCTCCGAGGAAGTTGACCGCACCGACGGTGATCACGATCAGTCCGCCGGCGAAGAGCGACTCCTGCGGGTAACCCGCGATGATGCCGTTGACGCCCTCTGCGACCATCACGCCCCAGTCCGACTGCGGAGGCTGGACGCCGAGGCCGGTGAACGAGAGCGCGGCGAGATCGATGAGGGCGTAGCCGAACGAGAGCGTCGCCACCGCGACCACCGTGATGAGGATGTTCGGCAGGATGTGCCGCAGCACGATCCGACCGCCGGTGAAGCCCTGAACGCCGAGCGCGGCGACGTACGGCAGCGACCGTTCCTTGAGTGCTGCGCTGCGCACGATCCGAGCGGTGTACGGGGTGTAGGAGATCGACAGCGCGACTGCGGCGACGGTCACCCCGGGGCTGAACAGGCTCACCGCGAGGAGCGCTAGGAGCAGGCCGGGGAAGGCGAACATCGCGTCGGTCACCCGGGCGACGACGGTGTCGAACACGCCACCGACCCAGGCCGCGGCCAGCGCGATTGCCGTGCCGAGGACCGTCGAGACGGCGACGACGATCGCCGGCCCGATCAGCGCGGTGCGCGCGCCGTGGATCAGCCGGGCGAGGAGGTCCCGGCCCTCGCCGTCGAAACCCAACGGGTGCCCTGGGATCGGACCCACGTACCCGTAGGAGAGATTGACCTCGTCCGGATCGGTGGACAGGACGAGCGGCCCGAGCGCCGCGACGAGGAGCACGACGGTGACCACGGCGAGGGCGACCCAGCCGCCGATCCCCAGCCGCGAGACCCAGCGCCCGGAGCGTCGCCTGGCGGTCACGGGGGCCGTCGCGACCGCGTCGGCGACAGGCGCGGCCGGCACGCTCATCGGTTCGCTCCGAGCCGGAGCCTGGGGTCGAGACGCACGTAGGTGAGGTCCACCGCCGTGTTGATCACTACGAAGGCGGAGACGAAGATCAGGGTGATCGCCTGCACGATGGGGAAGTCCTTCTGGCCCACGGCCGCGATGAGGTAGCTGCCCAGCCCGTTGAGCTGAAACGCCTGCTCCACGACGACAGCGCCCGCGATGAGGCCGCCGACGGTCAGCCCGGAGACGGTGACGATGGGGATCGAGGCGTTGCGCAGGACGTGGCGCCTGATCAGCGCCGCGCGGGGGATGCCCCGGCTCTCCGCGGTTTGCACGTGTTCGCTGGTCAGCTCGGCGCGCACGGCTGCCCTGGTGAGCCGGGCCACATAGGCGCCGAAGGAGAGCGCGAGCGCCACCGCCGGAAGTACGAGGTGGTAGATCCGGGCGCCCGGCCCTTGACCCTGGCCGAAGACCGGGAACCACTTGAGCTGTACCGCGAAGACCGAGACCAATGCGACCGCCGCCACGAATGCCGGCACCGCCATCGCCCCGGTGGCGCCGAGCAGGATGCCGCGGTCCAGCCAGCCGGGCCGCAGCCCGGCGAGCACCCCGAGTGGAAGGCCGACGACGAGGATCACGAAGGCCGCGGCAACCACGAGGTAGCAGGTGTTGACGGCGCGCTCGCCCAGCAGGGTCGTGACGTCCTGGCGATAGATGATCGAGCGTCCCAGGTCGCCGTGCAGCGCACCCTCCAGCCACAGCCAGTACTGCTGGAGGAAGGGTTTGTCGAGGTGGTACTGCGCCTGGATGGCGGCGACGTCCTCCGCCGACGTCGTCCGGCCCCGGGTGAGGTAGGCGATCGGCGATCCGGGCGCGAGGAACAGCGCGCCGTACACCAGGAAGCTGACGATCAGAAGAGTGACGACGAGGCCGACCAACCGGCCCACAACGAAACGCAGGGCGTTCATCGCGTCGGCTGCCGCTGCCTGCGTGTTCCCGCGCGGGGACGGCGACGGATCGTTGGCGATCGTGTCATGGCACCTGCCTCGCGGTGGAGGTTCCCCGCAGATGAAGGGGAGTGGCAGGAGTGAACTAGCTTGTCAGGGCCAATGTCAATACCACTGACAGTACCTCTGGCGGAAACCTGCCCCCTGGGCCTAGAGTCGGCGCCCATCCGCAGGTCGCCGTCGTCGAGTGGAGGAAGCATGGCTGCTGCGCGATTCGCCGTGTTCGGGGCGCAGGTGCGCACCCAGGACCCCGACGCCCCGATCGCCGGCGCGATTGCCTGGAGCGACGGGCGGATCATCGGTGTCGGTGACGAGCCCGACGTCCGGGACCTGTGCGACGGGACGACGCAGGTGATCGACGGCTCGGGCCTGACCGTCACCCCCGGTCTCGTCGACGGCCATCAGCACCTGTTCCACGGGGCCGAGATGGCGCAGGGGGTCAACTTCGACCGCGTGTCGTCGCTGGAGGGACTGCGACGGTTGATCAGGGCCGAGCGCGAGCGGATCGGCCCTGGCGCCTGGATCCAGGGCTTCGCGTTGGAGTATGCGGCGTTCGAGGGCGCCCGCTACCACCACTCACTGCTCGACGAGGCGGCCGGCGACGGCCCGATGCTGCTGATCTCCCTGGATGTGCACACCGCCTTCGTGAACGCGCACGCCCTGCGCATCGCCAATGTGACGGGGCCGGTCGACTTCGGCGCCGGGTCGATTGTCGCGTGCGACTCCGATGGCCCGACCGGCGAGCTCAACGAGATGCCCGCCATGCGCCTGGTGATGGACCACATCCCGGTCCCCAGCGTCGCGCAGCGCAGGCGCTGGTACTTGGAGGCCATCGAGGCGCAGAACCGCGTCGGCATCACCGCGATCCACCAGATGGACGGGTCGCTGGAGACGCTCGACGAGCTCGCCGCACTCGAGGACGAGGGCGACCTCGGGCTACGGGTCCTGGTGCATCACTTCATCTACCCGACGACCGGGGATGACGAGGTCGCGGAGCTCGTCGCCGCACGCCGCCGCGCCGGCCGGCATTGGCAGGCGGACGGCGTCAAGTTCATGCTGGACGGCGTCATCGACACCGGCACGGCATGGCTGGAGGAGCAGGACACCCACGGCGACGGCCTCGAACCGAACTGGCCGGACCTGCCGCACTACCGCCGCCGGATCCGCCAGTTCCACGACGCCGGTTTCCGCATCGCAACCCACGCGATCGGGGACCGCGCGGTGCGCGAGGCGCTCGACACGTATGCGCAGCTGCCCGACCGCGGCACGGTGCGGCATCGGATCGAGCACATCGAGGCGGCACCCGACGAGCTCATCGCCCGCTTCAAGGCCGAGGGCGTCACGGCCAGTGTCCAGCCGATCCATGTCCGCTGGCTGCGTCCCGATCTGACGGACCCCTGGTCCCAGCGACTCGGGCCGCACCGCTGCGGCCGGGCGTTCCGCAGCGGGGACCTCGCCGGCTCCGGTGCCCTCGTGGTGCTCGGCTCGGACTGGCCCGTGGCCCCGTTCGACCCCCGCATGGGGTTCTTCGCCGCCCGGCAACGCCGGGCGCCGGACGTCGAAGATCCGCGCCCGATCGGAAACTCCCGCCCGCTGACCGGCGATGAGGTGCTTGCCGGGTTCACCCGCAACGCGGCGATCGCCGTGGGCGAGACGGATTCCGGGGTGCTGCGGCCGGGGGCCCGCGCGGATCTGGCCGTCTGGGCGGATGACCCGGTGGAGTCCCCGGCGAGTGACATCGTGGACGTGCCCGTCGTGCTCACGGTCGCGGACGGGCGCATCGTGCACCGGCGCGACGACGTGTCCTGATCGCGGGCACGCCGGTCCGCGTCACCCCCACTGCTGTTCGGTGACGGGGCGCAGCGCCGTCTCGAGGATCCGCATGTGCCGCGGACGGGTGAGCACGAAGACGATGAGCTCGGCCACGTCCTCGGCGCGCATCATGCCCTGGACCTGGTCGCTCCCATGGGTTCGGCCGCGCTGGTCGTCCATGGCGAAGTTGGTCCAAACGCCGCCGGGGCAGATGTTCGTCGCCCGGATGCCGTGCTCGCGCAGCTCGCCGTCGAGGGCGCGGGTGAGCCCGACCTGGGCGAACTTCGTCGCACAGTAGACGGCCTCGCCCGGGAACCCGCGCCGGCCGGCCTCGCTCGACACCGTGATCAGGTCGCCGCGACCGCGCTCCAGGAGGTGCGGGACGGCCGCCCGGTAGAGGTTGATCGTGCCCATGACGTTCGTGGCGAGCATCTCGGTCTCGTGCCGGCGGGGGACCTCGAGGAAGGTGCCGTACGAGCCGACCCCGGCGTTCGCCACGGCGATGTCGAGCCCGCCGAACTCGGCGACCGTGGAAGCGACCGCGGCGTCCACCGCCTCGGCGTCCGCGACATCCGCGGTCAGGGAGAGGGCGTCCGGCAGTTTCGGCGCCCGCCCGCTTCGGCTGACCAGGGCCAGCCGCACACCGCGGGCCGAGAGGGCGTACGCGAGTGCCTCGCCGATCCCGGAGCTGGCGCCGGTGATGACGGCGACCCTGCCGGTGAGGTCGTCCTCGGCGTAGCCGTTCGCAGCGTACGGCACGGGCGAGCTCGACTCGGCAGTCGCGGCGTCGGGCATGGTGTACCTCCCCAGGGCTCGGATCAGGACGGGTGTGCGCTCCGTCTTCGGCCGCGAACCGGCCTCCGACGCGCTCCATCCTCGGCCGGATCCGCCTCCGAGGACAGGGCGCTCCGGCGGGGGAGCCGAATCTGTCGCTGGCTCTGTTGCCCCGAGTTGAATTCAGTTATGGTCGGATCACCGACGACAGGGAGGTTGCTCATGCCGTTCGTGCTGGTCCACGGCGCCGGATTCGGCGCCAATTGCTGGGCCGAACTGATCCCACACCTCTGCGCGGATGCGCTGGCGGTGGACCTTCCTGGCCGTGGCTCGCGTGCCGAGGTCGACATTCGTGCCGTCTCGTTGAGCCACTGCGCCGAGGCCATTCGGCTCGACGTCGAGAAGCAGGACCTGCGGGACGTCGTGCTGGTGGGTCACTCCTTCGCCGGTGTGATCGTGCCCCGCGTCATGGAGTCGATCGCCGACCGGATCAGACATGTCGTCCTGGTGTCGGCCGTGGTGCCACCGGACGGTACGAGGGTTCTGGATCAGATCGACCCTGGCGTGCGGGCCGCGGTCGAGCAGGCCATCGCCGGTGGGGTGTATCACCAGACTCGGGACGCCGCCGCCGTCATGTTGTGCAACGACATGGACGAGGCCACCGCGGCCAGGACGCTCGACCGGCTGGTCGATGACTCCGCGGCCCTGCTCAGCGAACCGGTGGAGCTGCGCGGTTACGCGCTCCCGATTCCCCGGACATACGTCCATCTGACGCGTGACATGTGTTACGTGGAGGAACTGCAGCAGCGCTCGATGTCGATAACCGGCGGGGACGTCGTGGACCTGGACACCGGGCACATGGCCATGAACAGCGCGCCGAAGGAGCTGGCCGCCCTCCTCAACGGCATCCACGGCTGATCGCCGGACGGCATCGGGCGCGGGAGCGGAGTCCAGGCCCTGGTGCGCGGGGTCACTAGGCTCGGTGCATGCGCGATCCGCGGCCGGAGGGACCGCCGGCGGAGGAGTGGATCGTCGCCGATTCCGCTTGGTGGGGGCGGTGGCTGGGCCCCTGCGCGCTGCGGGTACGCGGCGGGCTGCCGTACGGCGGCCCGGTCCCGATGACCGACATGCCGGGCGGGGCGCACCTGCGTCCGGTTTCCGGCACCCTGCTACCGGGGTTGCGCGACGCTCACGTGCACTCGGCGCTCGTCGACCTGCGCCGGGTCCGTGCCGGAGGGATCGCCGCGGTGGACGATCTCGGCGGTGTTCCGGCGCAGCTCGCGGCGTTGCGCCAGACCAGCGAGGGCAATCCGGCGCTCCCGCGGATCGCCTTCGCCGGCGCGTTCCTCACAGCTCCAGGTGGCTATCCCAGCGACCGCTCGTGGGCGCCGCGCGGCAGTTGGCGGGAGGTCCGCTCGCCGGGCGACGCCGCAGCGGCCGTCGCCGAGCAGCGGGCTGCCGGAGCGGCAATGATCAAGATCGTGCACAATGCCGACGCGGGTCCGACCCTCGATTCGGCCACCTTCGCGGCGGTCGTCGCCGCCGCGCACGCAGCCGGGATGCCCGTCGTCGTGCATGCCGAGGGTCCTGGTTCCGTCGAAGCAGCGGTCGAGGCCGGCGCGGACCGGTTGGCACACGTCCCATGGACCGAACGACTGGACGACGGCGTCGTCCGCGCCGTCGGCCACATGACCTGGATCAGCACGTTGGACATCCACGGTCACGGTACGCCGACGCCGTCGCTGAACGTCGCGCTGCACAACCTGCGCGGCTTTCTCGCAGCGGGCGGTCGCGTCGCCTATGGCACGGACCTCGGCAACGGCCCGCTCCTGCTGGGCGTCAACGCCCGCGAGGTGCGAGCGCTGCAGGCGGCGGGACTGTCCGTCGATGATGTCCTGATCGCGATGACGGACCCGACCGGGCTCGCTGTGATGTCGTGCCATGTGCCCGGGGGACTCGACCGCGACGCGACGGCGTTCGCGACGTCGCTGAGCACCGCCCGAGTCCTCGATGCCGTACCCCCCGGGACACAGTAGCGGGGTGAGCACCCAACTGCAGCGCGCGCTGGATCTCGATGCCGCCGACCCGCTGCGCGGATTTCGGGACCGGTTCGTCACCCCCGAGGGAACCGATGTCGTCGCCTACCTGGACGGCAACTCCCTCGGCCGGCCGCTGCACCTGACGGCACAACGCATGGAGAGCTTCATCCGCGACGACTGGGCGGGGCGGCTCATCCGCGGCTGGACGGACGGCTGGCTGGACTGGCCGCTGACCGTGGGGGACCGGCTCGGCCGGGTGACCCTCGGCGCCGCGCCGGGCCAGGTCGTGGTCGCGGACTCCACCACCGTGCTCCTCTACAAGCTCGCCCGCGCCGCCGTCGCTGCCCGGCCAGGGCGCCGGGAGCTACTCATCGACACCGACAACTTCCCGACGGATCGCTACGTCCTCGAGGGGATCGCCGCCGAGCGCGAGCTCACCGTCCGGTGGATCGAGGCCGACCCCGCGGCGGGCGTCACGGCCGACCAGGTCGCCGCGGCGGCCGGGCCGGACACCGCCCTCGCTGTGTTCGGCCACGTCGCCTACCGCTCGGGGTACCTCGCCGATGCCGCGGCCATCACCCGCGCCGTGCACGACGCGGGGGCACTCATGCTGTGGGACCTGTGCCATTCCGCGGGCAGCGTCGAGGTCGCGCTCGATGACTGGGACGCCGACCTCGCCGTCGGGTGCACCTACAAGTACCTGAACGGCGGACCCGGCGCGCCGGCGTTCGGCTACCTGGCGAGCCGGCATCAAGGCCTTCTGCAGCAACCGATCTGGGGATGGATGGGACGCCGGGACACGTTCACGATGGGCCCGGGATACGAGCCGGCGGACGGCGTGCGCAGCCTGCTCAGCGGAACGCCGCCGATTCTGGCGATGGTCCCCCTGCTGGCCTACCTCGATGTGCTGGAGGAAGCCGGGATGCCGGCCGCGCGCGCCAAGTCGGTCCGGCTGACGGAGTTCGCCCTCCAGCTGGTGGACGAGTGGCTGAGCGAGTACGGCGTGAAGGTTTTCTCGCCGCGCGACAGCGCCAGCCGCGGTGGACACATCACCATACGCCGCAAGGGCTTTCGCCAGTTGCTGGACCCACTGTGGGCGCGCGGCGTCATCCCCGATTATCGGGAGCCGGACGGCATCCGCATCGGCCTGGCACCGCTCAGCACCAGTTTCGCCGAGGTGCACGATGGCATCGCGGTGCTGCGTGACCTGCTCGCCGGGGCCGAATAGCGCTCCTGCACGGCTGACCTACGCCGCCTGGGCACGCTCCAACCATCGCGTCACGAGAGCGTCCAGCGCCGCCTTCGCGGCGGGCAGGGGCGAAACCTGTGGCGGGGACCCTGGTTGGGGCGGGTGCCAGTGAACCTGGCCGTCGATCACTTCACCCACCAGCCGCGAGAGTGGACCTGCCGGTGATGTCGTCCGCAGACCAGAGCGCCGTTGGTCACCGACGTCGAGCCGCCCTCGCTGAACGGGACGAGGTGATGCACATGGCACCACGTCGCCGGGGCCTGGCAGTGCGGGAAGGTGCAGTGCTGGTCCCGGGTCTCGATGGCGCGGCGGATCCGATCGGGGAACGGGTAGACCGTGCGGCCGACGTCGAGCGGATTGCCATGCTCGTCAAGCAGGACCGGCAGGATCTCCGCCTCGCAGGCCAGCTGCTGGGCGGTCCGCGCGGACACGACCTGCCCGGTCGCGAGCACGGCGGGCTCGACTCCCGCCTGCCCGTCCTGGTCGAGCGCCGGGATGCCGAGCTCGGCGAGCAGCGTGGCCAGGGGCACGGTGACCACCATTCGCGGCCGCGCACCACGTTGGCTCGGCAGCGCTCCCGGCCCGTCCGGCGGAATGGCCATCGCGCGTTCCACCAGCTGGATCAGCGCCTGCGCGCGACGCAGCCCGGGGGACCGGGTGTCATAGCCGCCCTCGGCGGCGGGCCGAGGTGCGGACAGCGGATCCAGCCCGGACAGCAGCGTGGCCGTCGACACAGGGTCGAGGTAACCACGTAGGTGCGACCCGCCGTCCGAGTCAAGGGAGACCGTGAAGTCGCAACGCTCTGCCTGCCGGTCCTCCTCACGGGCCAGACGCTCACCGGACTCCGGATCGAGCCGATGTCGCAGATATCGCGCGGCGCGGGCCAGCTGGTCGGGGTCCAGGCGGCGAGCCTGGTCCACGAGGACGCCTTGCGCCTCCGCACGGGTCTCCGGGTCCACGGCGGGATGCAGGCGTGCCATCGTGCGGCAGATCACCGAGGCGTGCCGTGCGGAGAGCGCCCCGTCGCTCAGGGCAGTCTTGGTCACCGCGCCTTCGCCGTCCAGCCAGGAGCCGAGGCTCACCCGTCCGGTGGCCTCGCCCGGCGTCAGCCGCAGCAAGCCGCGCAGCCAAGCCGCCGTCCCCGTCGCGCCGGATCCACCGGCTGCCATCCCGCGCCTGTCGACCTCAGCGGTGAAGGCCAGGCGCGCGGCGTCCAACCTGGCCGCTTGCGCTTCCAGCGCCGCGATCCCCTTGACCAGCTCGGACTCCGTCAGCCGCCACGCCTCGGCCGCAACGGCGAGCATCTCGTCCACCGCCTCAGCCAGCGCCGCGACGCCGATGGGCCCGTCGCCATCCGGTTCCGGAGCCGCTGGTGTGTCCCCCATGGTGAGAAGGCTAGAGACCGGGACCGACAGTTTCGTCCCTCAAAGGCCGCTTACCCACAGCCTTGGGGGCTTGTTCCAGAGGCTGCGCCTAACGAGTCGCGGAACCTCTTTAGGCCTGTCCGGTCGAGGCGCCGTCCTGCGCCGATCGGCGCCGCAGCCGGTTCGCCAGCCGCAACGCCGGCCACAGCGGTGACCTGCGCAACGGGCCGATCCACAACTCGTACGCCGCGACCTTGCGCTCCAGGCGGGCGATCCTTCCATCGCGGGCCCGCACCGCGGCCGCGAGCTGGTCAAGGCGGCGCGTCGTCTCCGGGATGGACAACCCGCGGACGGTCCGGTACTCGATCATGTGGTTCCGCTGCTCGAGCAGTCGCTCGGCGAGCGCCTCCGCGGACAGCTCCGCCGTCGTCCGGCGCAACACGTATCCGAACTCGATGTTCTTCTCGAACTCCACGGTCTGCAGCAGCTCGACGAGCTCGAACCGGCAGCCGAGATGGCCGACGGCGTGGTGCAACGCTGGGAAGAAGTGCTCCTCGGTCCAGGCATGTGCGTGGACGGAGCGCTCCGCGAGGTGTGCAAGGTATTCCTTGCGTTCCTGGCCCTCACCCTCGTATTGGAGGACCTTAAGGGCGTACTCGGCGAGGTGCGCCTCGTCCACGTCGCGCACGTCCCGCTCGTACTCCGTGAGGAGATGTTCGACGGTCGTGGGTTCCCGGCGGCAGTCCGACGTGCGCCGCATGTCAGGGAGCAGGACGATCGCGGTGCCGCCGGGCCGCAGCACCCGATGCATGTCGACGAGCAGCGCCAGCGGGTTTGCGACGTGCTCGAGGACGTGGCTCGCGATGACGAAGTCCTGGCTCTGGTCGCCGAACATCGACAGGCGCTCAGTGTTGAGGTCCGCGATGTGGTCCGCCTCCGTGAAATCCACTTCGCCGAGCTCCGGGAACAGGTCCTTGGCCTCTTCCACCGTCCAGCGGTCGACGTACCGGGTGTTGATCGCCGACGAGGGCGTCGGGAATGGGGCGTGCAAGGCGCCGAGTTCCAGGCCCGTGCCGATCAGGTGGCGGGCGAGGGCCCGCCGCACCACGTGCGTCGGGCTACCGGTGTTGGAAGTCACGGGGGCGACCCTACTACGAATGCCCGTTTATGATCGCGATGTCCACTTGCGGGAGCACTCGTCATGGAACGCCGCGAATCTTCCACACCAGGACGGAGCCGAGGACGGTCACGGCCGCCACAGCCAGGTACAGCGCGGGGTAGCCGCCGAGGTAGGACACCAGGGGTGCGGCGAGCGCGGGGCCCAGTACCTGAGGCGCCGAGTTGGCGATGTTGATGATGCCGAGGTCGCGCGCGCGGTCGCTGGCGGCCGGTAGCACCTGGGTGATCAGCGCTTGGTCCACCGACAGGTAAATGCCGAACCCGATGCCGAGGATCACCGCAGACGTGACCACCAACGGCCACGCGGTCCACCCGGCCAGCAGCACCGCCGGCACCGCCATGACGAGGCCAGACACGGTGACCGAGCGCCTGCGCCGTCCGGATCGGTCAGAGATCACGCCGCCGACGACGGTCGCGACCACCGCGGCCGCCGTGTACACGAGGATCAGCACCAGAAGGCCGTCCTCGGCGGCCTGACCGGGGAACAACTGCTCGTAGTGGACCCGGTCGCGCAGGTAGTAGAGCAGGTAGAGGACCGCCATCGCGTTGCCGAGCTGGACCAGGAACCGGGTCAGCCAGGCCCACGCGAAATCGGGATGTTCACGTGGATCGATCCAGAACTGACGCAGGAACGCCGCGAACGGCGGCCGTGCCGCGCGTTCCAGCGGCGGATCGGGCGTCAGCAGGGCGAAGGGCAGCGTCAGCAGGACGACGAGAGCGCCGATCAGGAAGTATCCGGCGCGCGTGCCACTCACGACCGCCGTCACCAGCAGCACACCGACGACGACACCGAGGCACTGCGGCACTCCGATCCAGCCGGACACAGTGGCCCGCTGGGTGACCGGCACGTGGTCCGGGACGGCGGCGGTCAGCGCGGCCTGCAACGCGTTCAGACCAGCCTGGGCGAAGCACCAGCCGAGCGTGATGCCGGCGACGGTGTCCTGTCCCGCCAGGAAGGCCAGCCCGCCCGCGCCGCACAGGGCGCCGATGATCGCCCAGGGGTGCCGTCGGCCGAATCGTCCCGTCGTCCGGTCGGACAGCGCACCCGCCAACGGGTTCGCCACGACCGCGACGGCCGCGCCGATCGCCGTGGCGATGCCCAACGACGTGGTCTTGTTGGCCGGATCGATCCGCTCGATCTGATCCGGCAGCAGGACCTGAAGCGGACCGAAGTAGCCCATCCACAGGCCCAGGTTCGCCAGGGCCAGCAGCGCGGTCCAGCGTGCACCGACCCGCCGGACGGGCTCCGCCAACGCGATCGGAACGCCCCGCACGGCGTGCGCAGCCGGCTCGGGTACCGCGTCCGCGGCCGGCGTCGTCACTGCTCCGCCAGCGTGTCGCGCAACCAGCGATAGGAATCCTTGGGGATGCGCGCTTGGGTTTCGTAGTCGACGTACACCAGGCCGAATCGCTGGTGGTACCCCTCGGCCCATTCGAAGTTGTCCAAGAGCGACCAGACGTAGTAGCCGCGAACGTCGACCCCGTCGGCCATCGCCTGGTGGACCGCCCGCAGGTGGCCGTCCAGGAAGGCGATCCGGTCGGGATCGTGGACGGCTCCGTCGTGGGCCGGCTCGTCGTGACAGGAGCAGCCGTTCTCGGTGATGTAGATCGGCGGCAGCGCTGCGCCGTAGCGCTTCCGCTGCAGGAGGAGGAGGTCGTGCAGCCCCGAGGGCACGACCGGCCAGCCGAATGCCGTGACCGGCACGCCCTCGATCGGCATCGGCTGGAACGGCAACGGCGATCCCGGCTCCGCCTGGGCGATCCGAGACGGGGTGTAGTAGTTGACGCCGAGCCCGTCGATCGGCGCGCTGATCACGGCCAGGTCGCCGTCCTGCACGAACGGCAGGACGCCGGTGAGCGGCGCGACGTCCGGGTACTTGGCGAGCAGTACCGGATCGGTGAACAGCCGGTTGTGCAGTGCGTCGTACACCTCGGCGGCCGTCCGGTCACCCTCGCTGTCCGACGCCGGATGCACCGGCGTGTAGTTGTTGGTCAGCAGCACCTCCGGGACGCCGCGCGACCGCAGCGCCGCGGTGGCCAAGCCGTGGGCCAGCAGCTGATGATGCGCGACCGGCAGCGCGTCCAGGAGGAGCGCCCGGCCGGGGGCGTGCAGGCCCACGGCGTAGCCGAAGGCCATATGGATGAACGGTTCGTTCAGGGTGATCCAGCGGGCGACGCGGTCGGCCAGCCGATCCGCGACGAGGCCGGCGTAGTCGGCGAAGCGGTAGGCGGTCTCCCGGGCGAGCCAGCCCCCGGCGTCCTCCAGTTCCTGCGGCAGGTCCCAATGGAACAGCGTGGGTGTGGGCGCAACACCGCGGTCCAGCAGGCCGTCGACGAGCCGGTCGTAGAAGTCCAGCCCTGCGGCATTCGCCGGCCCGGCGCCATCCGGCTGTACTCGCGGCCAGGCGATCGAGAATCGGTAGGCGTTGAGGCCGGCGTCCACGAGCAGCGCGATGTCCTGCGGCCAGCGGTGATAGTGGTCGCACGCGACGTCGCCGGTGTGCCCGTCGCGCACCCTGCCGTCGGTGTGGCTGAACGTGTCCCAGATAGACCGGCCGCGGCCGTCCTCGTCCGTTGCGCCCTCCACTTGGTAGGCGGCGGTGGCGGCTCCCCAGACGAATCCGGCGGGGAAGCGGGGCATCGGGGCCACGGCGACCTCCGGATGGCTTGGATAAGATGAGTCAGGCTCATGTTAATCACCTGAGGCGGTCATGGTAGAGAGCTCCGGCCAGAAGTCGGCCGGTGAGCGGACAGGGCGGAGAGAGCGGACCGCAGGGATCCGCGGACCCGCGCGATCGTCTGGCGCCGTTCGCCGCCGGCCCGTCCAGCAGCGCAGCATCGAGCGGTTCGAGCGAATGCTGGAGGCCTGCGCCCAGGTCCTGGACGAGGTGGGTTACGACCGGCTGACCACGCGCGAGGTCGCCGAGCGGGCCGGCGTCCCGATCGGCACGCTGTACCAGTTCTTCCACGGCAAGCAGGAGCTGTGCCGGGCCCTGGCCGAGCGCAACCTGGAGCTGTTCACCCGGCGCCTGGCCGCGCGCTTCCACGACATGACGGTGACCCGCTGGTCGGACACCGCGGCCGTCGTTGTCGCGGAGTTCGTCGCGATGAAGCGGACGGTGCCGGGGTTCGCCGCCATCGACTTCGGTCACTCCGGGGCCAGGATGCCGTCCATCCTGGACGTCGAGCAGGCCCAGGAGGACAACGAGCACGTGGCGCACCGGCTGGCCGAGTTCGGCGTGCAGACGGTGGGACTCGCGCCGAACGCCGAACTGGAGCAGGTGCTGCGGGTGGCCGTCGAGGTGGTGGACGCGGTGATGCACGTGGCCTTCCGGGGCGGCCTGCCCGGTGACCCACGCCTCATCGCCGAGGCGGAGTGGTTGCTGCGCAGCTATCTGGCCGCACGCCTCGACTGATCCACCGGGCTGATCCACGACGGGGGCGGTCACCCGCCCACGTATCATCGGGCCGACCCGCTTATCCGCTGAGGGGCGAGCAACGACCGATGACAGGCCGCAAGAAGATCGCGTTCCAGGGCGAGCGGGGGGCGAACTCCCACATCGCCTGCCGTGAGGTGTACCCGGACTACGAGCCGGTGCCGTATCCGACGTTCGAGGAGGTCTTCGACTCCATCGAGCGCGGCGAGACCGATCTGGCGATGATCCCGGTGGAGAACTCGACGGCGGGCCGGGTGGCCGACATTCACCACCTTCTGCCGCAATCGCAGCTCCACATCATCGGTGAGTACTTCCTCCCGGTCCGGCATCAGCTGCTCGGCGTGCCCGGCGCGAGTGTGGCGGACCTCAAGACGGTGCACAGTCACCCGCAGGCGCTCGACCAGTGCCGCGACGCCATCCGCGGTCTCGGCCTGACCGCGGTTCCGAGCGCCGACACCGCCGGCTCCGCACGCGAAGTGGCGCAATGGGCCGATCCCACCCGGGCCGCGATCGCATCCCTGCTGGCCGCCGAGGTCTACGGGCTGGAGGTGCTGCGCGGCGACATCGAGGACCACGACCACAACACCACCCGCTTCATCATCCTGTCCCCCGAGGACCTGCGGGCCGCCGCCGGCATCGGCCCCATCGTCACGACGTTCGTGTTCAAGGTCCGCAACGTCCCCGCCGCGCTGTACAAGGCGCTCGGCGGGTTCGCCACGAACGGGATCAACATGACGAAGCTGGAGAGCTACATGGTGAACGGGGAGTTCTTCGCGACCCAGTTCCTCTCCGACATCGAGGGACACCCGGACGAGCTGCCGGTCGGCCGGGCCTTCGAGGAACTCGCCTTCTTCGCCGACTATCGGATCCTGGGGGTCTATCGGGCGAATCCGTTCCGGGGTCGCCTCATGTCGAGCTAGTGCCCGGCAGTGACCGAACCGTGATCTGGGCGACGCTTGACTGTGATTGTGTTATCGCTAACACTCTCCATCACGTGTAACACGTGCGAAATGCGCACTGGTCCGAAGGGGAAACATGGACGCCCCCACCCCACCCGCACCGCGGCGCCCGGCCCTGACGGACGTCGCAACGCTCGCCGGGGTGTCCCACATGACCGTCTCCCGGGTCATCAACGACACGGGGCCGGTGAAGCCTGAGACCCGGGCCCGTGTGCTGGCCGCCATTCAAGAACTGGACTACCGGCCGAACTCCGCGGCCCGAACGCTGGCGACCGGTCGCTCGCAGACGCTCGGCGTGGTGACGCTTGACTCGACTCTCTTCGGCCCGGCCAGCACGCTCTACGGGATCGAGAACGCCGCCCGCCAGTCCGGGTATGCGATCAACATCTCCAGCCTGCGGACGCCGGATCGCACGTCCATCGGCGATGCCGTCGAAAGCCTGCGCAGCCAAGCCGTCGAGGGGATCATCGTGATCGCGCCGCACGACGCGGCGGTTCGGGCGTTGGCCTACGTCCCCCGGCACGTGCCGATGGTGGCCGTGGGAGTCGGATCCGGCGCCGTGCCGCGGGTCTCGGTCGATCAGGTTGACGGCGCGCGCCGTGCTACCGAGCACCTGCTCTCCCTCGGTCACGAGACCGTGTGGCACGTCGGTGGGCCGCCGGAGTGGCTGGAGGCCCGGGCTCGTGAGGAATCCTGGCGGGAGACCTTGGAGCGGCACGGAATCGCACCCCCCGCCCCGCTGCTGCGCGGCGACTGGAGTCCGCGATCCGGCTACGAACAGGGCCGTCTGCTGGTTCAGCAGCGACACCTCACGGCGGTCTTCGTAGCCAACGACCAGATGGCGCTCGGCGTCCTGCGCGCGCTGGGGGAGGCGGGTGTCCGGGTGCCGCAGGACGTCAACATCGTCGGCTTCGACGACGTTCCCGAGGCGGCGTACTTCAATCCGCCGCTGACCACCGTGCGCCAGGACTTTATCGAGGTCGGCCGGCGCACCTTCGATCTCCTGCTTGAGCAGATATGGGGAGAGCAGACGGACGGGAAGCCGGCGCCGGGATCCTCGACGGTGCCTGCCGAGCTCATCATCCGGGACAGCACCTCCCCGCGGAGCGGCTCATGAATGGCAAGCGCTGAGCCGGCAGCGGTCCGTCAGGACGTCGGCCGGTCGCCGCGACGTTAGCGCTAACAGAACGGATGGGGGAGGACGGCACGGGGAACAGAACACGGAGGAGCGAAGTGTGAATGCGAACTCCGCATACGTTGTCGGGATCGACTTCGGCACGCTGTCCGGCCGCGCCGTGGTGGTGCGGGTGAGCGATGGCGCGGAGGTGGGGTCGGCCGTTCATCCGTTCGAGCACGGCGTGATCGAGGAGCGGTTGCCGGGGGGCGGACCGGCCTTGCCCGGCAGTTGGGCGCTGCAGGCGCCCGACGACTGGCGAGCGGTGCTGCGTAACGCGGTTCCGGCGGCGCTCGCGGCAGCCGCCGTCGCGCCCTCCGACGTCGTCGGCATCGGCACGGACTTCACGGCCTGCACGTTCCTGCCCACGATCGTGGACGGCACGCCGCTGTGCGAGCTGCCCGGGCTGGAGAGCCGGCCGCACGCCTGGCCGAAGCTGTGGAAGCACCATGCGGCGCAGCCCGAGGCCGACCGGATCAACGCGTTGGCGCATGCCCGGGGAGAGCCGTGGATCGCCCGCTACGGCGGGAGGATCTCCTCGGAGTGGGAGTTCGCCAAGGCGTTGCAGGTGCTGGACGAGGACCCGGAGATGTTCCGGCGGGCCGACCGCTGGATCGAGGCGGCCGACTGGATCATCTGGGAGCTGTGCGGCGAGGAGACGCGCAACCTCTGCACCGCCGGGTACAAGGGAATCCATCAAGACGGGCGCCGCCCGAGCCGGGAGTTCCTCACCGCGCTGCATCCAGAGTTCGCCGACTTCCTGACGAAGATCGACCACCCGCTGCTGCCGCTGGGAGCGCGGGCCGGGCGGCTGACGGCGCGCGCGGCCGCCATGACAGGCCTGCCGGAGGGGATCGCGGTCGCGGTGGGGAACGTGGACGCGCACGTCACCTCGGCAGCGGCGGATGCCCTGCGTCCCGGACAGCTGGTGGCGATCATGGGAACGTCGACCTGTCACGTCATGCCCTCCGACGTGCTGGCGGAGGTCTCGGGCATGTGCGGCGTCGTCCGGGACGGGATCGTCGCCGGGCAGTGGGGCTACGAGGCCGGACAGACCGGCGTCGGCGACATCTTCGGGTGGTTCGTGGACACCGGCGTTCCGGCGTCGTACCGGGAGCGGGCCGCGGCAGCCGGGATCGACGTCCACCAGCTGCTGGCGGATCTCGCGGAACGGCAGGCAGTCGGCGCGCACGGCCTGCTGGCGCTGGACTGGCACAACGGCAACCGCTCGGTCCTGGTGGATCACCACCTCTCCGGGGTACTCATCGGCGCGACCCTGGCGACCCGGCCGGAGGACATCTACCGGGCCCTGATCGAGGCCACGGCCTTCGGCGCGCGGGTCATCGTGGATGCGTTCGAGCGCAGCGGCGTCGCCGTCGAGGAGTACGTCGTCGCGGGCGGGCTGCTGAAGAACCGCTTCCTGATGCAGGTGTACGCCGACGTGCTCCGCCGTCCCCTGTCCGTCATCGAGTCCGACCAGGGCCCCGCCCTGGGATCCGCCATCCACGCCGCTGTGGCGGCCGGGATGTATCCGGACGTGCCGAAGGCGGCCGAGTCGATGGGCAAGCGCCGCGAGCGCGCCTATGTGCCCGACGCCGCCCGGGCCGATGCCTACGACGCCCTCTATGCGGAGTACGTCGCGCTGCACGACTATTTCGGTCGTGGCGGGAACGACGTCCTGCACCGGTTGCGGGCCCGTCGGGACGAGCTGATGGACCAGGGCGCGCTGGGCGGGGACCGCACCGGCGACCCGAGTGGCAGCGGGGCCGGCACATGACCGCCGACGCCGTGCGCCGCGTGCGGGAAACGGTGTGCGCGCTGCACGCCGAACTGGTGCGGTACGGCTTGGTGAGCTGGACGGCGGGGAACGTGTCGGGCCGGGTCCCCGAGGCGGACCTGTTCGTCATCAAGCCGAGCGGCGTCTCCTACGACGAGCTGACGCCGGACTCCATGGTGGTGTGCGATCTCGAGGGCAGCCTCGTGGACGGCGAGCTGAAGCCGTCCAGTGACACCGCGGCGCACGCTTACGTCTACCGGGCCATGCCGCAGGTCGGCGGCGTCGTGCACACGCACAGCCCGTACGCCACCGCCTGGTCGGCGCGGGGGGAGGCGATTCCGTGTGTGCTGACCGCAATGGCGGACGAGTTCGGCGGCGAGATCCCGATCGGCCCGTTCGCGCTCATCGGCGGGGACGACATCGGCAAAGGCATCGTCGCCACGCTGGCCGGGCACCGCTCGCCCGCCGTACTCATGCAGAACCACGGGGTCTTCACGATCGGGCCGGACGCGCGCGCGGCGGTACAGGCCGCGGTCATGTGCGAGGACGTGGCCCGCACCGTGCACCTCGCGCGTCAGGGCGGTACGCCGCTGCCGATCGCCGGCAGCGACGTCGACCGGCTCTACGAGCGATACCACACCACCTACGGCCAGCGCTGACCTACTCGCAAGGAGTTCCACGTGTCCACACCGAAGCCGCGTATCGGCGTTCTCGGCATCATGCAGGCCTTGTACGACCACATGATCCCCGGCATCACCGAGCGTCAGGGCCGCTATGCCAACGATGTCGCCGAACGGCTCGGTGACATCGCCGACTTCGTGGTGGGTCCGCCGGTCAAGAGTCGCGAGGACGCCGAGCGGGTGATGCGGGACTTCGAGAACGCCGACCTGGACGGCGTTCTCGTCATCATGCTCACCTATGGCCCGGCGATGCGGGTCGCGCGGCTGTTCAACGAGAACCGGTTGCCCGTATGCCTGGCCAACATCCAGCCGGAGCCCGACGTGACCCCGGCCTGGGACATGGCCGACATGACCTACAACCAAGGCATCCACGGCGCCCAGGACACCGCCAATGCCATGGTTCGCGCCGGCCGGGCCTTCCACGTCATCACCGACGACTGGCGCAGCGAGACGTTCGTGCAGCGCGTGGACGTCTGGGCTCGGGCTGCGCGGGCCGTGACGGCTTGGCGCACGCTCAAGGTCGGTGTCTTCGGCTACGCGATGAACGACATGGGCGACATCCGGGTCGATGAGAACGCCCTGCTGCGCGCGCTCGGGCCGGAGATCAGCTTCGTCGCGCCGGGGGACCTGTGGCGGGGCATGTCCGCGGTCAGTGACAGCCAGGTCGCGGACCTCAGGGCGTGGGAGGACGCGACGTTCGAGATCGACCCTCGGTTGTCGGAGACCGAACGGGTGGACCACCTGCGGATGCAGCTGGCGATCGAGAGCATCCTCAGCGACCGGGGATACCGCGCGTACTCAACGCACTTCGACGCGATCGGCGAGGACGGCCGGTTCTCCCGGCTTCCGCTGGCAGCCGCGTCGTCCTTGATGGCCAAGGGATACGGGTACGGCGCGGAGGGCGACGCGCTGGCCGCGACCATGGTGTACGCGGGTCACCAGCTCATCGGGAACGGGCACTTCACCGAGATGTACGCCATGGACTTCCCGTCCGATTCGATCCTCATGAGCCACATGGGGGAGGGGAACTACGCCGTGGCCCGCCCGGACGAGCCGGTCCGCTTGATCAAGCGGTCGCTCGGCATCGGCAAGCTCGACGACCCGCCGACGTTCCTCTTCCGGATTCAGCCCGGTCCGGCGACGCTTGCGTCGCTCGTCTCGCTGGGTGGCGAGCGGTTCCGCCTCGTCGTGGCCGAGGGCGAGGTGCTGGACAGCCAGCTGCTCCCCGCGCTGGAGATGCCCTACGGGCAGTTCAGTCCCACGACAGGCGTGCGGGCGTGCATGGATGCCTGGCTGCGTGCCGGTGGGACGCACCACATGGTGATGAACCTCGGTCACCACACCGCGGAATGGGCCGCCTTCTGCGAGCTGGCGGGGATTGAGCTGGTCGCCGCATAGCGCGGCGTCATGATCACGGAAGATCCGGCTGCCATATGCCGCCGGATCTTCCGCGATCATGAGCGGCGGCGGCTCAGGCGGGGTGAGCGGTGTACCAGAGGCGGACGCCCTCGCCGTACGCCGTCGCGGTGCCGTTCGACGACGTGATCAGGCTCGGGCCGCCGGCGCAGCTCATCGAGCTGTTCCAGGCCCAGGGCGCGACGGCGCGCACGTCGTTGGCCCGCGACCAGTCGAGGAGCCCGGTGGTGAACTCGGCAGCGCAGTCGTTCTCGCCGAGTTCGGTGATGGCCAACGGCACCGACAGCGCGACCGGCGCCAGCTCGGCGTCCCAGCAGGTGGTCGTCGCGCATCGGTTGACGTTGTAGACGTGCGCGCCCGCGGCGACCTTGCCGAGCGGGTCGACGGGCCGGTAGGCGAGCCACTGCCGGAGGTCGTTGCCCCATTCCAGGCCGTTCGCGATGACCCAGTTGTCGGCGCCCGCCGCTCGGATGGCGGCGATCAGCTGCGACATCCCGGCGTAGGTGGCGTCCCCGTCGCGCCACACCTGCCAGCTGATGCTGTTCGGCTCGTTGAACAGGTCGAAGACGACTTGCGGATCGTCCGCGAAGCCGGCCGCGACGCTGGCCCAGAAGTCGAGCGAGTGGTCGACGTCGGCCATCCGCTCCTGGCTCAGCGCCAGGCGCGTGCCGGGGGCCGACCAGTGCAGGTCCAGGATCACGGTCATGCCGTGGGCCTTCAGCCGGGCGACGAACGCGCTGATCGCGAGGCGGTACGGGGTCCCGCCGTATGCCGTCGAGACGCCGTTGATGCCCAGCCAGCAGTCCTCGTTCAGCGGCACGCGGACCGCGTTGATCCCCCAGCCCGCCATGACGGCGATGGCGGTGTCGTCCGTGGCGCCGTCGAAGAAGCCCCAGCCCTGGGCGCAGGCGTACTCCGTGCCGGACTTGTTGACGGCGTGCAGGACCGGGAAGCCGGCCGGGATCTCGGTGGGTGTCGGGGTGGATGTCGGGGTGGGCGGGGTCGGCGCCGCCGCCGCGGCGGGGGCCGGGGCTGGGACGAAGACCCGCGTTCTAGCGGTGGAACGTCCGACCTTCGACGCCGCAGCCACCCGCCAGTAATAAGCCTTGCCGCGGGTCAGTCCGGTGAGCCGGGCCGAGATCGTCACGGCCGAGCAGCGGGGGCGCAGGCTCACCACGCGTGCGCGCCGTCCGAGCGACGGCGTCGTGCCCCACTCGATGGTCGCGCGGGTCCGCGCGCCCTTGGGATTGACCTTGGCCGTGACCCGGGCGGTCGTGCCGTCGAGGCTCGCGGCGCCATTGGCGACCGCAGGTCGCCGGCCGCCACACGGTCCGGCCGCGGCCGTTGCCGCGGAGGGTGGAGCGAGAAGGGCGATGCCGAGCGCGAGGACGGTGCATGCAGCCGCGATCGCGGTGGATCTCTTGACCACGCAGCGCCCCCTCGTCTCGCTCGCCTATGTCGGCAGGCAACGGCAGGGCTTGCGCCATTGGGAGGAGGGTCACTCATCTGGAGTATCGAACAAGCGTTCGAGGTGCTGGTATCGTCGATACGGGTCGAGCTCAGCCATGGCATCGCGGAGACGGAGCAGATCCATGATCAGCCGGCCACGTATCGTCCGAGCTCAGCCGTCGGGGGCTCCCACGCGAGCGGAGTGGGCGATTCCCGTCATCGTCACCATTCACTGGCAGCAGGGCGGTGAGGAGCAGGTCAACGCGGTGGCCACGGCGTGGACCAGCGAAGCGGTGGAGGTCGTGTGGTCCACGCCCGGTGGTGAGACGAGCGTCGACTGGGTACCCGCGGCCGACGTTCGCCGTGTCAAGTAGCAGCCGCTCGCTGCTCACTCGCGAGACGCCGCGTTACACACCGGACGCCGCGTTACACACTGGATGCCGCGTTGTGAGCGCTCCCGGACGGCTCTACCCCGGCTTCCGGTGAGTAATGCGGCATTCCGTGAGTAACGCAGGGCTCGGAGCAGCGGCGTCAGCCGCGTCGCCCGCGGCCGAGTTCGCCGTGTCGCCGACGTTCGCCGTGTCGCCGACGTTCGCCGTGACTAGGCCTGGTGCAGCCGTGGTCGCACAACCGCGTCGTCCGTGTCCACCTCGCGGTCGGTTCGTCCATGACGGCTCTGACGATGAACGCCAACAGGCCCCGGAGTTGTGGCTCCGGGGCCTGTGACTGTCGGCGGTCCGGGCGATGGAGGGGGGCGCCCTGTCCGCCGACCTCGGGGGTGGAGGGTCGGCATGTCATCCGGGGAGGGGGCCGGATGACTCTCGTCCCAGCGCCGCGTCCTGGCGCCGTGGCTGTCATGGTGCGACTCCGTCTGCAAAGACACGCTCAGCGGAATATCAAGGGCATGTCAAGGAACGGTGCCTGTATGCCTGTGTGAGGCAATTGCGCCGGATGCCGGAATAGCGGGGGGCCAACCAATTCCCCACTTCCTCTTGCGCCAGCGCGGCATCGAGTGCCTTAATGATGGCACTGAGTGCATCGGCGCCTCTGAGGCGCCCACCCCTCCCGGACCGGCGTACCCCGTGAAGACCACATTCACGGCCGCCGGGCTGGCTCTTACGAGAGGAGTCGGGCCCATGTCCGTCACAACCCCCACCCTCGTCCGTCCCTCCGGCACCCAGCGCAACGCGCGGCCGGTGGAGGAATTGTTCGTCATCGCGACCCACAAGGTGCGCGAGCGCACCGGGCGTCCGCCGCACCGTTGGGTGCCGTACGGCATCCAGCATGCCTGGAAGCCGGGATCCCGACGGACGTTGTGCGGCGAATGGACCACCGGCTGGACGGTCTTCTGGGAGCGCCGGTTCTCGGCGACAGCGACCAGCGCCTGCCCGGCCTGCGTGGAGGCCAGCCTTCCCGACGCCTCGCGCAGCCGGCTGGACCCCATTCGACGCATCCCCGCTTGAGAATTCCGCGCACCGGCGTCTCCGGCGCGTGACTCTGGCCACGCGCAGGGACCGGGAACGGACGTCTCCTGGCAGGTACTGTCGCAGGCATGGGTCAGTCGCCGATCGCCAGACCGGACGCCCACGCGGGCGCCGAGACGACGGCCGGCCTGGACACCAGGGCCCGTGTCGCGGCGGCAGCGTTCGACCTGTTCGCGGCGCAGGGATACGACGGCACGACGGTGGACGCCATCGCGGAGCGGGCCGGCATCGCCCGACGGACGTTCTTCCGCTACTTCCGGTCCAAGGACGACGTGATCTTCCCGGATCACGACACGCTGCTGGCCACGGTGCAGCGTCACCTCGACGCGCTGGGCGAGGTCCCGCCGGTGCAGGCGGTGTGCAGCGCCGTCCGGGTGGTGCTGCGCAGCTACGTCGCAGATCCCCAGGTGTCGGTGCAGCGGTACCGGCTCACCCGTAGCGTGCCGCCGCTGCGCGATCGGGAGATCGCCAGTGTTCAGCGGTACGAGCGGGCGTTCGGCAAGTACCTGCGTGGCCGCTTCACCGGCGTCCTGCCCGACGCCGAAGCAGCATTGCACGCAGACGTCATCGCGGCCGCTGTCGTCGCGGCACACAACGTGGTGCTGCGCGAGTGGCTGCGGGCGGGCGGAGGGTTCGACCCGATGCCGGCGTTGGAGTCGGCGTTCGCGTGGGTCATGGCCACCTTCGACCATCGACCGGTGCCCCGCGCCCGGCGCGACGCTGAGCCCGGGACGGCCCCGGAGGCCGGCGAGGACGCGGGGACGGACTCCGGGGGCCAGGACGTCGTGGTCGCGGTCTTCCGGGCCGACCAGCCGATTGACGACGTCGTGGAGCGGATCTCCCGATCCCTCTGAGCCCACCCCTTCCTCTTGGGGTTGATCAAGCAATCCGGGGTCGATCAAGCAATCTGCGTTCACCCGCCTGCAGATGCGGGCGCCCGGCTCCCGTCGCAATGTGAGTTGGCACGCTGACAGCGCACAGGAAGGGGACCGCGATGTCTCTGGACGGCAAAAGGGTGGCGTTCCTCGTGGCCCAGGAAGGCGTCGAGCAGGTCGAACTCACCGAGCCGTGGAAAGCCGTGGTCCAAGGCGGCGGCCGGCCCGTGCTCGTGGCGCCGCAGTCGGGGGAGATCCAGGCGTTCAATCACCTCGACAAGGGCGACCAGTTCCATGTCGACCAAACCGTGGCCGACGCTCGTCCCGAGGAGTTCGACGCCCTCGTCCTGCCGGGCGGGGTAGCCAACCCGGATCGCCTGCGGATGGACCCGGATGCCGTGCGGTTCGCGCGCGAGTTCGTCATGTCCGGCAAGCCCGTCGCCGCGATCTGCCACGCACCGTGGACGTTGGTGGAGGCCGACGTCGTCCGCGGGCGCAGGCTGACGTCGTGGCCGAGCCTGCACACCGACCTGACCAACGCGGGCGCCGAGTGGGTGGACGAGGAGGTCGTCGTCGACACCGGCGGCCCGGGTCCGCTGGTGACCAGCCGCAAGCCGGACGATCTGCCCGCGTTCACCAAGACGCTGGCCGACGTCCTCTAGGCGCGGGCCCGCCAGGCGTCGTCGTCCTTCAACAACGCCGCCAGCGAGTCAGGGAGCGTGCCTGCCGCGACGTCGGCCAGGGTCACCCCCTCCAGCACACTGCGCATCGTGGCGCGCAGGGCGACCCAGACGTCGCGCAGCGCCACCGCCGGCCCGGAGTACTCGACGTCCTCCGGACGCTCTCCGGCGATGTTCGCCAGCGGTCCGTCAATCGCCCGGATGACGTCGGCGACCGCGACCGTTTCGGCCGGTTGCGCCAGCCGGTACCCACCCTCCGCGCCGCGCCGGCTCTGCACCAGGCCCGCGGTCCGCAACTCCGCCAGGATGTTGAGCAGGAACGGCAGGGGGATGCCTTGACGCTCGGCGACGGTCTCGGTCTTCACCCACGTGTCACCGCCGGACGCGGCGAGTTCGGTGGCGGCCCGGATGGCGTAGTCGGTCTTGGCGGAGATGCGCACAATCTCATTCTGCCCTCAGCCCGGCCCGGTACGGATCAGGCGGGCGTGGGTGCCTCCGGACGCACCCCGTCGCCGCCCGGGGCGGGGAACCGGTAGGAGCGAAGCGCCCGCACGAAGACGATGTCGCCGGCGCGCAGCTCCCAGTGGTCCACCTGCGCGCGGGTCGCCTGCACCGTCACCCGCTGACCGTCGTCCAGCACCACCTCCAGCCGGCAGCCGAAGCCGAGCCACACCACGCGCTCGATCATCGCCTGATAGCTGCCCTCACCCGCGGAGGTGGTCACATCGATGTCGTGCGGGCGAACATAGGCGTCGCCGAGCCGGGTCACCGATCCGACGAAGCCCATGACGAACGGCGTGGCCGGCGTGTCGTACAGCTCGCTCGGCCGGCCCGACTGCTCGATCCGCCCGCCGGAAATGAGCACGATCTGCTCCGCGAGCTCCATCGCCTCTTCCTGGTCATGCGTGACGAAGACGGTGGTGACGTGCATCCGGTCGTGCAGATCGAGCAGCCAGGCCCGCAACTCTGCCCGGACCTTCGCATCCAGTGCGCCGAACGGCTCGTCCAGCAGCAGCACCCGAGGCTCGATCGCGAGCGCCCGGGCCAGGGCCATGCGCTGCCGTTGGCCGCCGGACAGCTGCGACGGCATGCGATCGGCGAACCCCTCCAGGTGCACCAGGGAGAGCAGGCCGTTGACCCGATCTGCGACGGCGGCCGGCTTCTCCTTGCGCACCCGCAGCCCGAACGCCACGTTCTCGAACACCGACATGTGCTTGAACGCCGCGTAGTGCTGGAAGACGAACCCGATGCCGCGTTCCCGGGCGGGCAGGTGGGTGACGTCGCGGCCGTCGATCAGGACCTGGCCGGTATCCGGAGGCGTGAGGCCGGCGATGATGCGCAGGAGGGTCGACTTGCCGCCGCCGCTGGGGCCCAGCAGCGCGGTCAGCCCACCGGCCGGCACCTGGACGCTGACGTCGTGCAGCGCGACGAAGTCGTCGTAGCGCTTGCCGGCGCCGCGGACGTCGATCGCCAGTGGCTGGTCATGGTCTGCTGCACGCCTGTCCGGGGCATCGTCTGCGCGACCGTGCGGGACATCGTCCGGGAGCTGAACGCTCGCGTCGCGCGCGACCTCGTTGGTGGTCACCTGTCCTCCCGATGCCTGGTCAGGCGGGTCATGGTCAGCAGGACGGCGATCGCGATGAGCGCGAGAAGCGTCGACGCGGCGTACGCGCCGGTCGTGTCGAACGCCTCGAACCGGTCCTGCACGTACAGGGGCAGGGTCTGGGTCTGGCCGCCGATGTTGCCCGAGACGATGCTGACGGCGCCGAACTCGCCGAGGGCACGTGCCGTGGTCAGCACGACGCCGTACGCGAGACCCCACCGGATGCTGGGCAGGGTGATCCGGCGGAAGGTCTGCCAGGCTCGCGCCCCGAGCGTGGAGGCGGCCTCCTCCTGGTCCGTCCCCACCTCGTCGAGCACGGGCACGAGCTCGTTGACGACGTAAGGCAGCGACACGAAGACCGTCGCCAGCACGATCCCGGGCAGCGAGAAGATCACCTGGATGCCGTGCTCGGACAGCCAGGGGCCGAGCCAGCCGGTCCGCCCGTAGAGCACGAACAGCGCCAGGCCGAGCACGACGGGCGACACCGCGAACGGCAGATCCAGCAGCGCCGAGAGGAAGGAACGGCCGGGCAGCCGGCCCCGCACGATCAGGAGCGCGCAGACGATGCCGAACACTGTGTTGAGCGGCACCGAGATCGCGACGGCGATCACCGTGATGCGCAGCGCGCTGATGGCCCAGTCGTCGGTGAGGGCGTCGACGACCGGGCCGAATCCGTCGGAGAACGTGCGGTACAGCGTGAAGCCCACCGGTAGGACGAGAAGGGCGGCCACCCACGCCAGCGCCAGCGTGCGCAGCAGGTAGCGGACGCGGCGGCTGGTGCCGATGCCGGTGACTGGTGCCGCCGAGCGGCTGCGCCCGGCCGGCGGGTCCGCAATGTCCGGGGCGAGACCCAGATCCGTCATGAGCCACCTCCCGTGCCGCGGGTGGCCAGCAGGCGAAGCGCCAGCACCAGCAGGAACGACGCGATCAGCAGCACGACCGATACCGCGGCGGCGGCGGCCGGGTCGCCGTTCTCGATCAGCCCGAAGATGTGCACGGATGCCACCTCGGTCTTGTACGGGAGGTTGCCCGAGATCAGCACCACGGAGCCGAACTCACCGAGCGAGCGCCCGAACGCCAGGCCCGCGCCGGCCAGCAGGGCGGGCCGCAACGCCGGCAGGATGATCCGCACGAAGATGGTGAGGGGGCCGGCGCCGAGGGAGGCCGCCGCCTCCTCGCTCTCGCCGTCCAGGCTCTCCAGGACCGGCTGCACGGCCCGGACGACGAACGGCAGCGTGACGAAGACGAGCGCCAGCACGACCGCGATGCGGGTGAACGCCACGTTGATGCCGAGCGGACTGCTCGGCCCGTACAGCGCCAGCAGCGTGAGGCCCGCCACGATCGTCGGCAGGGCGAACGGAAGGTCGATGATCGCGTTGACCACGCCCTTGCCGGGGAAGTCGTCGCGCACCAGCACCCACGCGACCAGGAGCCCGGTCACGGTGTTGATGACGGACACCGTGAGCGAGGCCACCACCGTGAAGATCAGCGCAGCGCGCGCCTGCGGTGCCGTGATTGCCGTCAGGAAGTCGCTCTCCGCCGACTTGGCGATGAGGGCGGCGAGCGGCAGCAGGACGACGATGCCGAGGTACAGGGCCGTGACCGACACACCCAGGGCGGGTGCGACAGCCACGTTGCGCCGTCGTACCCGCCCGGGCAGCCGGACGGCCACGTCAGCCAGTGGTCACTCCGAGACTCTCCTCGATCTCGCCCAGAAGCCCGTCCGTGGCGAAGATCTCCTTGTTCACGGCATCCCAGCCGCCGACGTCGTCGATCGTGAACAGGCCCGGCGGCGTCGGGTAGGCGGTGGGGTCCAGGGCGCTGCGCAGCACCGGCCGGTATCCGTGCTTGGCGAAGATCTTCTGCGCCGGCTCGGTGCGCAGGAAGTCCACGAAGCCCTCGGCCTGTTCGGGGTGCTTGCTGGTCGTGGTCACCGCGATCGGGTTCTGGATGAGAATCGTCTGGTCGGGGATGACGTAGTCGACGTCCTGGTCCTTCTCCTGGGCCGTGATGGCCTCGTTCTCGTAGCTGAGCAGGACGTCACCCTTGCCCGCAGCGAAAGTCTGCAGTGCCTCCCGGGCCGACTTGTCCTGCGACACCACGTTCTTGAAAAGGCTCCGCAGGTAGTCCGCGGCCTGCGCCTCGGTCTTGCCCTGCTTCAGTTGGGCGCCGTAGGCACCCAACACGTTCCACTTGGCGCCGCCGGAGGTGAACGGGTTCGGCGTGACCACCTGCACGCCGGGCTTCAGCAGGTCGTCCCAGGTCTTGATTCCCTTGGGATTGCCCTTCCGGACGACGAGCACGACGACCGAGTCGGTGACGAAGCCCTTGTACTGGTCCTCTGTCCAGTCCGACGCGACGAGTCCCGGCTTGACGAGCTTGTCGACGTCGGGGGCCAGGGACAGCGCCACGATGTCGGTCGGCAGGCCGGCGATGACTGCCCGGCTCTGCGCCCCCGACGCACCGTACGACTCGGTGAACCTGACGCCCTTGCCGGCCGGCGTCTCCTGGAACGCGGGAATCAGCTCCTTGTAGGCCTCCGCCGGGGTGGAGTACGCGGTCAGGGCAAGCTTCACGTCCCCCGAACCGCCCGCCGATCCGCTGCCCGACCCACAGGCCGTGATCGCGGCAATGGCGAGCACGCCGGCGCCGACAGCGGCGCGTCGGGTGAGTGACCGCGGGATCGCGGCCGGTCGGTGGATGGTCATGCGGTCGTTCCTCCGGCGTTGGCGGGGGGCCGGCGTCGTTCCTGGCGGGCCTGGCACTGTTCTAGCACATTGTCGATCAGAATGATAAACAAGCTCGATGTGACGCCTGACCCATTGCGTTACTCACGGAATGCCGCGTTACTCATGAAATGCCGCGTTACCCATGGGATGCCGTATTGAGAGCACTCCCATCGGCCTTCGGGGCGGCACTCGGTGAGTAAAGCGGCCTCTGGTCAGTAAAGCGGTCTCGTGAGCAGAGCGGCGCCTGGCGCTGAAGCGGCCTCCGATGCGTACACGGGCCTCGTGAGCAGAGCGGCGCCGCGACGCAGAGTCGGTGCTCACCGGACCTGGGTGGACAGCCACTCCTCGAACGTAATCCGGCCCCGCCGCCCCTCGCCCGGGAGCAGCAGGCCACCGGCCGCCATGGCCTCGCCCGCGGCGCCGGGCCAGGGCACCTCGAGGATCAGCACCTGCTGGCCGCGGGCGACGAGAACTCGCCGCACCAGGTCGGCCAGTTGCGCGGCCTCCGGCCCGCCCATGTCGGTGACCCGCCCCGCGGGTCCGGCCTCCACGGCGTCGATCAGCGCCGTGGCGACTTCACCACTGGACACCGTTTGAGTGAGCATGCGCGGGACGACGGCGAGCCGCCCGCGCCGTACCAGCGGGAGAATCTGGCTGGGGAACTCGTGGAACTGCGTGCTACGCAGCACGGTCGCCGGCACCGGACTGGCCAGCACCACGCTCTCCTGGAGCAGCTTGGCGCGGTAGTACCCGATGGAGACGAGGTTGATCCCGACGATGGACAGCACGACGCGGTGCCCCACCCTGACCCGCGCCGCCGCGGCGCCGAGCCGCTCTCCGGCCGTCGCGAAGTACCGCGCCGCTGCTCTGCCGCGTGGGCTGGGGGAGTTGGTGACGTCGACGACGACCTCCGCACCCTCGAGCGCGACGTCCAGCCCTTCCCCGGTGAAGAGATCGGCGCGTGCCTGGGTCGCCTCTTGGATCTCCGTGCCCTCGCGCGGCGGACGCCGGGAGACGACGACGACCTCGTGACCCCGGCCGAGTGCTTCCCGGACCACCTGACGGCCTGCGGTCCCGGTGCCTCCCACGACGGCGATCCGCATGCCTCACTCCAGTCCGGCGCCGGTCGGGTCGGTGATCCCGGCGGCCATAGCGTCGCAGTGCGTCAGCGGGGATGCCAGTCTTGGGGCGTGCCAGGCGCCGTCGAACTCAGAGGTGCGCGTGCGTTCCGGCGGGTGCCGGGCTGCGACCTCGGCACCGCCGTCGTGGTGCTCGCCTGGATCACCGGGGTTCTCGGGGTGGACGCCGTCCGCGCGCTGGACGGGCACGAGGCCGCCCGCCAGGTCGGCCTGGGTGCCGCCACCTGGCTGCTGCTCGCCGTCCTGCTGCGTCGCGAGCCACCGCTCGTCCGGGCGCAGACGCTCGTCGTCGTCGCCATCGCGACCGGGGTCGAGTACACGTTCTCGCCGCTGCTGCAGGCCTACACCTACCGGATCGGAACCGTGCCGATCTTCGTGCCGCCGGGCCACGGGTTGGTCTATGTCGCGGCTTTGAGCATCGGCCGGTCGGCGGCGGCCCGGTCCCGGTCGCGGCTGCTGGTGGCGCTGACTTGCCTGCTCGGCACGGGCTGGGTGTCCTACGGACTCATCCCGCCGCGGCACGACGTGCTGGGTGCGTTCTGGTTCGCCTGCCTGCTGCTGTTCCTGCGGTTCGGGAGGGCGCGCCTGCTGTACGTCGGGGCCTTCGTGGTCGTCAGTTACCTCGAGCTCCTCGGGACGGCGGTGGGCACGTGGGCCTGGGCGGCCACCGACCCGGTGCTGCACGTCGTGGGCCAGGGAAATCCACCGTCCGGTGCCGCGGGTGGGTACGGCTGGTTCGACCTCTACGCCGTACTCGCCGCGCCGTCGCTGGTCGCCTGGCTGCGGGGACGGCTACGGCGTCAGCACGTCGAGGACGTCGTCGTGCAGCGCGCCGTTGGTGGCGAGGGCGTTGTCACTGAACGGCCCGTCAGCGCCCTCGAGTGACGTGAACCGGCCGCCTGCCTCGACCACGATCGGGACCAGGGCGGCCATGTCGTGCAGCTTCAGTTCGGGCTCGCACGCGATGTCGACGGCGCCCTCGGCGAGCAGCATGTAGGACCAGAAGTCGCCGTACGCGCGTGTGCGCCACACCGAGCGGGTGAGGCTGAGGAACGCTTCGCCGCGATCGATGGCGTCCCACCCCGCCAGCGACGAGTACGACAGCGAGGCGTCGGAAAGCTTGCTCACGCCGGAGACCTGGATCCGGCGCGCGGAGGACAGGCTGCGACCGGTCCAGGCACCGGTCCCAGCGGCCGCCCACCAGCGGCGGCCCAGAGCGGGCGCCGAGACCAGGCCGACCACCGGCCGCCGGCCGTCCAGCAAGCCGATCAGGGTCGCCCATACCGGCACCCCCCGCACGAAGTTCTTCGTGCCGTCGATCGGGTCGACGACCCACTGCCGGGCCCCGTGCCCGGTCGGCGCGAACTCCTCGCCGATGACGGCGTCCCGCGGGCGGGTGCGGCGTAGCTGCGCGCGCACCAGCTCCTCGGCGGAGCGGTCGGCGTCCGTGACCGGCGTCAGGTCGGGCTTGGTCTCCACGCGCAGGTCGCCCGCCGTGAAGCGCCCCATGGTCAGAGCGTCCACCTGGTCGGCGATCACGTGCGCCAGGCGGAGGTCGTCGTCATAGCCAGCCACGGAGACGGACGGTACCGCCCGGGGCCGTCGCGCGTCCCCCGACCGGCCGATCGGACATGGGTCCGGATGGTGGATCCCCGGGTCCGCGACCGCGATCTCGATCATGCAAACATCGAACCGACGCCCCGCCTGCTCCGTACGAGGGGTGACAGCCGTCCCCGGCCCGAGGGCTAAGGTGATCACCGTGTTCGACACCGTGGCAGGTCTGCCCGTCCATGCGCTCGTTGTGCACGCGGTGGTCGTGCTGCTGCCGCTGATGTCGCTGGTCACCATTGCCGTGGCCGTCCGGCGGTCGTGGCGCCGGGCCGCGGCGCCCTGGGTGCTGCTGGCCGACCTGGCCATGCTCGGCGTCACCTGGGTGGCCAGGCTGTCCGGTCAGGATCTGCGCACGAGGTTATCGGGCGGCGGCAGCCAGGTCGCGACGCACGCCAACCGAGGGGACCTGCTGCCCTGGTTCGCTCTCGCGCTGGTGGTGGCCGCAGCGGTGCTCGTGCTCGCGGTGCGGCGCCGGGCGCTCGTGCCCGTGGCGATCGTGCTGAGCCTGGGCGCCGGAATCGCAACGACCACGTGGACGGTCGTGGTCGGCGACAGCGGAGCGCGTGCCGTTTGGGAAAGCACGGTTCAGAACACGAAGGCGCCGTAGGACGACCGACTGCCGGCGTGGCACCGTAGGTCCATGGCCGGCGACGTCGATCAGGTGTTGCGCGCGTTTCTGGACGACGCCGGGCGGCTGCGCACGATGCCCGCTCGGCGCCATCGCCGGCTGATGCTGCTGGATCATCTTGCGCAGCTCTTCGAGCCGGGGGAGCGATTCCCCGAGACCGAGGTGAACCGCCGGCTGCGCGCCGTCCACGACGACGTCGCGATGCTGCGCCGCTATCTGGTGGACGAGGGATTCCTGGACCGTCGGGACGGCGTCTATTGGCGCAGCGGCGGCTCGGTAGACCTGGAGCAGTGACCCTGGTTTGCTTGATCGACCCCGGTTTGCTTGATCGACGCCGACGGGGTCAGGGGGTGTCGGGGCGGGAGCGCAACAGGCGGCGCAGCGAATCCAGGCGAGCCGGGCCGGCAGGTCCGGCTCCGCCCGAGGTGACGAACTCGTCAAGCGCGCAGTCCGGCTCGTCGTGCGTGCAGCCGCGCGGGCACTCGTCGGTGCCCGTCGCGAGATCGGGGAAGGCCTGAACGATCCGATCCGGATCCACGTGCGCCAGCCCGAACGATCGGACACCGGGCGTGTCGACCACCCAGCCCGTCCCGTCGGGCAGACGCAGCGCCACGGCGGAGGCCGAGGTGTGCCGCCCCCGCCCGGTGACGTCGTTCACCTCGCCGATGGCCCGATCCGCGCCCGGCACCAGAGCGTTCACCAGTGTCGACTTCCCGACACCGGAATGCCCCACCAGCACGGTGACATGCCCGGCCAAATGCTCCCGCACGACGTCCAGCCCACTCAGCGACCCGTCTGCAGCGCGCCGGGTGACCACCCACGGGACGTCCAGGGGAGCGTATGCGGTGACGAATTCCGCCGGGTCGCGCAGGTCGGCCTTGGTCAGCATGAGCAGTGGCTCCAGCCCGCCGTCGTACGCCGCTACGAGGCACCGGTCCACCAGCCGGCCTCGCGGCTCGGGGTCGGCGAGCGCGGTCACGACGGCGAGCTGATCGGCGTTCGCCACGAGAACCCGCTCCACCGGGTCGCTGTCGTCCGCGCTGCGGCGCAGCACTGACCGCCGCGACTCCACTCGGACCACCCGCGCGAGCGTGCCCGGATCACCGCTGACGTCACCGACGAGGGCCACCCGGTCACCCACCACGACGCCGGCCCGGCCGAGCTCGCGCGCCTTCATGGCGGTCACCAAGCCGTCCGGCTCCTCCTCGTCCGCTGTCTTGCGGGCTCTGTTGTCGGCCCGGTCCGACCCGTCCGCCGTGAACCCGCCGAGAAGGCAGCGATAGCGGCCGCGGTCCACGCTCACCACCTGCGCCGGGACGGCGTCCTCATGCCGGGGGCGTTCCTTGGTGCGGGGACGCGACCCACGGGGGTTGGGCCGGATCCGGACGTCCGACTCGTCCGCCTGGCTGGGTCGCCGCGGCGTCATCCCAGATGTCCGCCCAGCATCCCGGTCCAGAGCTCGACGAACTCCGGCAGCGTCTTCGCGGTGGTCTCGACGTTCTCCACCAGGACGCCGGGGGTCCGCAGCCCGATCACGGCCGCCGCCGTGGCCAGCCGGTGGTCGTCGTACGTCGCGAAGGTGCCGCCCTGCAGCGGTCGCGGCCGGATCACCAGGCCGTCCTCGGTCTCGGTGACGTTGCCGCCCAGCCGGTTCAGCTCGGTGGCCAGGGCGGCGAGCCGGTCGGTCTCGTGTCCCCGCAGGTGTGCGATGCCACGCAGGTGCGACGGCGATTCGGCCAGCGCCGCGAGCGCCGCGACCACGGGTGTCAGCTCGCCTGCCGCCCGCAGGTCCGCATCCAAGCCGTACAGCTCACCGGTGCCGCGGACGGTCAGACGTTCCCGGTCCAGCGACACGTCCGCGCCCATGGCGTCGAGCAGGTCCCGCAGGGCGTCCCCGGCCTGGGTCGTGTACTGCGGCCAGCCCGGAATCCGCACCTCCCCGCCCGTGACCGCGGCCGCCGCGAGGAATGGCGCTGCGTTGGACAGATCCGGTTCGACCTGGACGTCGAGCCCGCCGACCCGGCCCGGCTCCACCCGCCACTGGTGCGGGTCGGCGTCGTCGACCACGACGCCGACGTCACGCAACGCCTCCACCGTCATCGTGACGTGCGGCTCGCTCGGGATCGGCGGCCCCACGTGCTCCACCGTCAGACCCTCGTCGTATCGCGCCCCGGCGAGCAGGAGCGCGGAGACGAACTGGGATGACGCCGATGCGTCGATCCGGACGACGCCGCCGCGCACCGCGCCCTGGCCGTGGACGACGATCGGCAGACGTCCGGTGCCGGAGTCCTCGACCTCGATCCCGAGATCGCGCAGGGCGGCGAGGATCGGTGCCATCGGCCGTTCCCGGGCGCGGGGATCACCGTCGAAGGCGACATCGCCCTTCGCCAGCGCCGCGACGGGTGGCAGGAAGCGCATGACCGTACCGGCCAGTCCGCAGTCGACACTGATCCCACCGCGGAGCGGACCAGGCGTGATCAGCCAGTCGTCGCCGTAAGCGCCGGACGGCGGCGCGTCCTTGACGTCGGCACCGAGCGCGCTCAACGCCCGGACCATCAGCACCGTGTCCCGTGAGCGCAGGGGTGCGCGCAGCCGGGATGGCTCTTCGGCGAGCGCGGCCAGTACGAGGTAGCGGTTCGTGAGCGACTTCGATCCGGGTAGCGCCACTGTGGCGTTCACCGGCCCGTCCGCCGTGGGTGCGGGCCAGAGTGAAACGCTCATGCCGCCCGCTCCCCGACTCGTGTGCTCACGTGAGCCGAGACTAGTGCCCCGGGGCATCGCGGCGGTGGTGCCGATCTGACCCGGCGGCTGGGTCAGATCGGCAACATCAGCGCCGCGACTCGTTGACTCAGGTGACCGCCTGCTTGGCGGCCTTCACGACCTTGACGGGCGCCGCCTGGGCCTGCGCCTTGGCGAGCTTGGCCTGGTACTTCGCGTCGCGCCGGGCCCGTTTGGCAGCGCGCTTGGCGGTGGCCGCCGCGTGTGCTGCCTCTCGCTGGGCGTCCTGCGCCGTGTGACGTCCACGCCAGGCCAGCCCTGGCCGGCCTTCCGTGTCGACCGCCGCCAGGAGGGCGCCGCCGAGGACGCCGAGGTTCCTGACGAAGATGGCACGCTGCTGGCGGCGTAGCTCTGGGTCCTTCTCCTGCCAGAACGGCGGGGGCGCCTGAGTGATCGGGGCCGTGACCAGCACTGCCAGCGCGGACAGCCGGGGCAACCTGCCGAGCGCGAGCAGGACGCCCGCGCCGGTCGTGATGGCGCCGCTCGCCCTTGCGATCAGCACCGGGTCGTCCGGCAGCCGCAGCGGTCCGGCGGCCCGCGCGATCAACGGGCGCGCCGCCTCCGCGTGCGGGCCCGGGTGACGCACGGCGTCCACACCTCCCTGGATCAACGGCGCGGCGAGGAGAGGACGGGCGATGCGACGCACGATGGTCATACCCCTTGCTTATCGCTGTTTGCAGCCAAACGCGAGCGCTGTGCTGCCCCACCGGTACCCGTGGCAGGCTGAGGCTATGTGCGGGCGGTATGCGTCGAGCCGGCGACCGGAAGACATGGTCGAGGTATTCGAGATCGAGGGCACCGACGGGCCCGGGCCGGGCGCCGACCTGACACCCGGTTCTGCCGACAACGCGGGCAAAGACCCCAACTTCGGCGGCCCCAACTACAACGTGGCGCCCACTCAGGTGGCGCCGGTCGTACTGGAGCGGATGCCGCGGCCGGTGGAGACGGCGGGCAAGGAGGTGCCACCGGAACCTGCGGAGGGCGAGGAAGCGCCTGCCGACGCCGCAGGCGCGGAGACCCCGCAAGAGCCGGTGCGCTGGTTGCGCGGGTTGACCTGGGGCCTGGTGCCGTCGTGGGCCAAGGACCGCAGCGTCGGGTACAAGATGATCAACGCCCGGGTCGAGTCGGTCCTGGACAAGCCGGCCTACCGGCGGGCGGCGATGTCCCGGCGCTGCCTGGTACCGGCGGACGGCTGGTACGAATGGCAGGCCAGTCCGACCGAGAAGGACGCCAAGGGCAAGCCGCGTAAGCAGCCGTTCTTCGTCCATCCGGCCGACGGCGGCGTCATCGCGCTCGCCGGCGTCTATGAGTTGTGGCGCGATCCCGACCGCCATGCCGACGACCCGGAAGCGTGGCTGGCGACCTATGCGGTGATCACGACGAACGCCGAACCCGGGCTGGACGTCATCCACGACCGCATGCCCCTGGTGCTGCCGCCGGACCGGTGGGACGACTGGCTGAACCCGGAGCTGCGCGATCCGGATGCCGTCCGCGCCCTCATGCAGGCACCCCCGGCCGGACGCTTCGCCGCCACGGCAGTCACCAACCGGGTCAACTCCGTGCGCAATAACGGCCCTGAGCTGCTCGAACCGGCGCCTCTGGACCAGTTGCGCGGCGTCGTCGATCCCGCCACCGGGGAACTGATCGGCGCCGGCTCCGAGCCTCTCTTCTGACGTGCCGACGTCCAAGGCCGCGGGGACGACCGGGTCGCGGCGCACGACCGCGCCCCGGCGTCGTTCCCGGGTGCTGGACGCCGAGACGCCGCTCGGCCCGGCGCGGTTGCACGTCACCAACCCGAGCGGCGCCGGCTCGCCCGTCGGGCGGCTCGTTCTCGGGCACGGTGCGGGCGGCGGGGTGGACGCCGCGGACCTGGCGGCCGTGGCCAGGGAGGCGACGGGCGCCGGGTGGCAGGTGGTCCGGTTCGAACAGCCATGGCGGGTCGCCGGCCGGCGCGTCGCGACTGCTCCGGCGCAGTTGGACCGGGCCTGGACGGCGGTGCTCACGGATCCGCCGGCGGGGTTGCCCGACGTGGACGGTCCGGTCGTCTTCGGGGGACGCAGTGCAGGAGCCCGGGTGGCCTGCCGGACGGCGGTCCCGCTGGGCGCCGCCGCCGTGTGCTGCCTGGCGTTCCCGCTGCACCCGCCGGGCCGTCCGGAGCGGTCCCGGGCGGAGGAGCTGGCCGGATCCGGCGTTCCGACACTCGTGGTGCAGGGGCGCCGCGACCCGTTCGGCCGCCCGGAGGAGGTGGCCGCGCTGAGACTGCGCCACGTGGAGCTGGCGCCTGTGGACGGCGATCATGGACCGGGTGATCTGGCTCAGGTGACGGATGCCGTCATCGGCTGGCTGTCCAGGCTGGCGCCGTAGCTGCGCACCGCCGGACATGGCCCGATTTGGGCCATGGCGTCGACCCGGGTGGAATGACGTACGGCGTGTGGGCGTTGCCCATCTCCGACAGTGCGCGCGTGGCGTCCCAGCTCGGCCACTCAGCTCATGGCATCGGGATCGTGGTGACGCGCGTGTCGCCGTTCGGTGAGTGCGAGAGGGAGGTTCGGCGGGGTGCTCGTAAGGGTGGACGACCTGGTGCGCCCGGTCCACGGAGACGGCGGCCAGTCCGCCGCGGAGGCATGGGCAGGTGTGCCGGCAACCGTCCGGATAGGCTCGACCGCAATGGACGGGCAGACGGGTCGCGCACCGGCGACCGAGACGAACCAGGAGCGCGCCTCGCGTTTCGAGCGCGACGCGCTGCAATACCTGGATCAGCTGTATTCCGCCGCGCTGCGGATGACCCGTAACCCCACCGACGCCGAGGACCTGGTCCAGGAGACCTTCGCCAAGGCTTTCGCCTCGTTCCACCAGTACGAGCCGGGCACCAACCTGAAGGCCTGGCTGTACCGGATCCTGACGAACGCGTACATCAACACCTACCGGAAGCGGCAGCGGGAGCCGCAGCAGGCGCAGACGGACGAGATCGAGGACTGGCAGATTGCCCGCGCCGAATCGCACACCTCCTCGGGGTTGCGTTCGGCGGAGGCCGAGGCACTGGACCGGCTGCCCGACTCCGACGTCAAGGAGGCGCTGCAGCGCATCCCGGAGGAGTTCCGCATCGCGGTGTATCTCGCGGACGTCGAGGGCTTCGCCTACCGGGAGATTGCCGACATCATGGGCACGCCGATCGGCACTGTGATGTCGCGGCTGCATCGCGGCCGGCGCCAGCTGCGCGGGCTGCTGGAGGACTACGCGCGCGAGCGCGGACTGTCGGCGTCCAACACCGAGGGTGGTGCGGCGTGAGCCGAGATGGCGTCGAGACCGGCGAGCTTGCCGGACGGGTCATTGAGCGGGTCGTCGAGCACAGTGAGGTGCCGGCATGAGCTGTGGTGAACCGCATGAGACGGACTGCAGCGAGGTACTGCAGCGGGTCTATGAGTACCTGGACGGCGAGATGAACCAGCTTGACCTGGTCAAGATTCGCCAGCACCTCGAGGAGTGCGCGCCGTGTCTGCGGCAGTACGACCTCGACATCGCGCTGAAGGCGCTGGTACGGCGCAGCTGTGGCTGCGACAAGGCGCCGGCGGAGCTGAGGGAACGGATCCTGGTCCGGATCACCGAGGCCCGACTGGAGCTCGGCAGCTGATGGTGGTTTGACAGCCTCAGCTGTTGGGACGGCGGCCGTGGTTGGCCGCACTGCCCTTGCGGGCGCGGCGGCGCCGGGCGCGTCTGCTCATGTCGACTCCTCGTCGGCTGTTGATCCCGGTGGATTGCCGCCAGAGTACCGGCAGGCTTCCCCGCCGCAGGACGCGCCGCCCCGCCATCGGATGGCCCATGCTTGGATCACTGCTGGGATCACTGCTGGGATCAGCCGATCGAGAGAGGTGCCGGGTGGCCGAAGAGGTGCGCGCCGAGATGGTGGCCAACGTGCTGCGGGTCGAGGTCTCCGAGGGTGACGTGGTCACCTCCACCGACCCCCTCATGGTGCTGGAGTCGATGAAGATGGAGATTCCGGTGCTTGCCGAGCACGGGGGAACGGTCGCTCGCATCGCTGTGACGGAGGGTGACGTCGTCCAGGAAGGCGATTTGCTCGCCGTCCTGAGCTGAGCTCCCGCGGCACAGCGCCGGTGGTCCGTCGGGCCAGATGCCGTTGCGCTCCGGCGGTGCCGGGATCCTGCTCCGGTGGCGCCGGTGATCGCTCAAGGCCACCTGTGGCACTGCCGATTGACAGGTCGTGAGTGAGCAGTCGGCCTCGGTCATCCCCTTTCTGCGGGCGCTCACCGAGCTGTACGGCTCTGACCTGCACTGCAAGGTCGGCTCGCCACCCCGGGTGCGCATCGACGGGAGGCTGCGCCGGCTGCAGGTGCCGCCCCTGACGGCAGAGGACACCGAGGCGATGGTCGAGGAGGTGATGCGTCCCGACCTGCGGGCGCAGTTCGCCCGCACCAACGAGGCCGACTTCGCCTACTCCGTTCCGAAGGTTGGCCGCTTCCGGGTCAACGCCTTCCGCGCGCGCGGCGCCGCCGGGCTGGTGTTCCGCCGGGTGGCGGTCGGCGCCATTCCGCTGGAGGACCTCGGCCTACCGGAGATCGTCGGCCGGCTGGCGCTGGAACCGCGCGGACTGGTGCTGGTCACCGGGCCGACCGGGTCCGGCAAGACGACGACGCTCGCCGGCATGGTGGATGTGATCAACTCCCAGCGCGAGGTGCACGTCGTCACCATCGAAGACCCCGTCGAGGTCCTGCACGAGGACAAGCTGGCCATGGTCAACCAGCGCGAGGTCAGGGTCGACACCGGAGACTTCGCCGTCGCGCTGCGCGCCGCCATGCGGCAGGATCCCGACGTCATCCTGGTGGGCGAGATGCGCGACCAGGAGACAGTCCAAGCGGCCCTGACGGCGTCCGAGACCGGGCATTTCGTGATGTCGACGCTGCACACGTCGGACGCGCAGGACACCGTCACACGCATCATCGACTTCTTTCCCCGTCATGAGCAGAAGCAGATCCGGCTGTCGCTGGCCGGCTCGCTGAAGGGCATCGTCTGCCAGCGCCTGGTGCAGCGCGCGGACGGTCAGGGGCGGTGCCTCGCTGTGGAGATCCTGGTCAACACCGGGCGCGTCGCCGACGCGATCGCCGACCCGGACAAGACGTCGTCCATTCCCGAGTTGATCAAGGAGGGCACCTTCTACGGAATGCAGACCTTCGACTCGCACCTGGTGACGTTGATCCGTGACGGGGTCGTGACCCTGACCGACGGAATGGCGGCGGCCAGCAATCCGCACGACCTCACCGTGGAACTGCGTCGAATCGGGCTGGTGGCCTGATCGGCGAGCCGGGAAACGTCGTGGGAAACGCGCTCTAACCTCGTCCCGTGACGGATGAGCCGGCAGAGGCGCGGCTGCAGTTCGAGGTGACTGACGCCGACACGGCGACTGCCTTGGGCAGCGGGGATGTCGACGTACTCGCCACGCCCAGACTGCTCGCCTGGTGCGAGGCCGCGACGGTCGCCGCGCTGGCAGCGGACCTGCCCGCGGGGCGGACCAGCGTCGGCACCCGGGTGAGTCTGCAGCATCTGGTCGCCACGCCGGTGGGCGGCGCAGTGACGGTGCTTGCGGTTGTGGAGCAACGGGACGGGCGGCTGGTGCGGTTCTCCGTCGTAGCCACCGATGCGGTAGGCCGGACTGTGGCGACGGGTGAGGTCACCCGCGTCGTCGTGGACCGGGAACGTTTCGTGTCCCGCGTCCCCGGCGGTAGGTAGCTGTTGAGCTGACTGTGCACGCCCGCTGACGACACGGCTGCATGTCGTTCGGGAGTGCACAGTCAGCTGCGGGGTGAGGGGTTCGGGTCGCTATCGGATGGGGTCGTCACGGCGCGGACGGACGGCTGCGGGACCAGAGGCTGTCCCGGTGCCAGGCGTCCTCGGTGAGGTTACGGCTGTCGGAGCCGAAGGGAAGGGACACGGCTGCCAGAAGCGCTACTGCCAGAAGGAAGAAGATGAGTTCCATGGCAGAAAGTCTGCGCCCATACAGATCCTGCCACCAGTGGCAGAAAAGCCATCCTTCGTCGACATCCCGCCACTTCTGAGGCATACTCCTCAGGTGCGTCAGGAACCCCTTAGTCAGCAGGTACCAGAACACGGTCTGAGCTTCTCCGCCGCCGGTGACGACGTCGCGCCGCTGCGCCTGCGATCGGTCGCCGTGGTGATCAACGATGGGTTGGCGGCGTTCGAGTTCGCCATCCCGAACGAGGTGTTCGGCATCGACCGGTCGCCGGAGGGACTGCCGAAGTTCGACTTCTGGGTCTGCTCGGAGGACGAAGGTCCGGTGATCTCTTCGACCGGGTTCGGCGTCCTGGCGCCGTACCGGCTCGACCCGCTGGACACGGCGGATCTCGTCGTCGTCGTGCCGTCGAGCAAGAACACCGAGCCGTCCCCGGCGCTGGCGGCGGCCCTGCGCCGCACCGTCGAGCGCGGCGCGATGGTCGCCTCGATGTGCACCGGCGCGTTCATGCTCGCCGAGGCCGGGCTGCTGGACGGCCGGCGGGCCACCACGCACTGGTTCCACGAGGCGGCGTTCCGCGCGCGATACCCGGACGTCGATCTCGTGCCGGACGTCCTGTACGTCGAGGACGGGCCGGTCGCGACCAGTGCGGGTACGGCGTCCGGCATCGATCTGTGCCTTCACCTCGTGCGCCGCGCCTACGGCGCGAAGGTGGCCAACGGCATCGCGCGTCGCATGGTCGTGCCACCGCACCGGGACGGCGGTCAGGCGCAGTTCGTCGAGACGCCGGTCAGCGCCCGGCCCGCCGAGACGCTCGCCCCGGTGCTGGACTGGGCCCTGGAGCACCTGCACGAGGATCTGCCGGTGTCGCGGCTGGCCGAGCGCGCGGCGATGTCGGAGCGCACGTTCGCGCGACGGTTCCGCGAGGAGACGGGAACGACGCCGCATCAGTGGGTGCAGCTACAGCGGGTCGCGCTCGCCGAACGCCTGCTCGAGGCGGGCGGGATGGGGATGGAGGAGGTGGCCCGGCGCAGCGGATTCGGCTCCGCCGCGATGCTGCGGCACCACTTCGGGCGGCGCCGCCACACGACCCCCGCCAATTACCGCCGGACGTTCCGCACCGCCTGAAGCCCCCGGGCCGGGTCAGATGCCGGTGGTCGTGCGCGGGTAGGCCACAGCCGGGTCGGTGACGACGTTGACGCAGTACGGCACATCGGTCGCGAACGCTCGCCGCAGTGCCGGGTCCAGGTCCTCGGGTCTGGTCACCAGCTCGCCCGCCCCGCCGAGCGCGGTGACCACCTGGTCGTAGCGGGTCTGCGGCCGCAGCTCGGCGGCGACGTCGTAGCCGTAGAGGAACCGCATCGGGTGCTTCTCCAGGCCCCAGATGCCGTTGTTGCCCACCACCATGACCACTGGCAGCCGATGGCGGACCAGCGTGTCGACATCCATCAGGGAGAACCCTGCCGCACCGTCCCCGAGCAGCAGGACGACCTGCGACGACGGGTGGGCCAGCCGCGCCGCGACGGCGTATCCGAGGCCCGTGCCGAGGCACCCGTATGGCCCGGGATCAAGCCAGGTGCCGGGGCGGGCCGGCTCGACGTACTTACCGGCGAACGACACGAAGTCACCGCCGTCGCCGATGACGACGGCGTCCTCGGCCAGCAGCGGTACCAGGGCGCCGTAGATCCGGGCGGGATGGATCGGCTGCGACGCACTGGTGAGCAGGTCCGCATCGCCGGCGATTGCCTGCTCGTGAGCTGCGCGCAGGTCGGCGGCCCAGGCTGCGGCGTCCGGATGCGGGCCACCCGCCGAGACCCGGGAACGCAGGCCCGCCAGGGACAGCGCCAGATCGCCCGCCACGGTGGCCGCCGTCTCGACATGCCCGGCAGCCTGACCCGCGTCGTCGACGACGTGGACGACGGCGGCGGGCGGGGCGCCGTCCTTGCCGCCGAACGTGCCGTACCCCAGGCGGAAGTCCAGCGGCGTCCCCACGACGATCACCAGATCCGCCGCGCCGAAGGCCCGTCCGCGGGCGCGCGTGACCAGTAGCCGATGCCCCGGGCCGAGGATGCCACGGCCCATGCCGTTGGCGATCACCGGCAGCGACAGCTCCTCGGCCAGCTCACGGGCGGCATCCTGCGCGTCACCGGCCCATACATCCGAACCGAGCACGAGCACCGGACGGTGCGCCTGCGCGAGGGCACGGGCGGCGACGTCGAGCGCTTCGCCGTCCGGCTCGACGGCGATCGGCCGCGGCGGGGGCGGCAGCTCCACCTCCGCACGGCTGAACAGATGGTCCATCGGAACGTCCAGGAACACCGGCCCGCGGTGCGGCGTGGTCGCCGTCGACAGGGCGTCGTCCACCTCGGCGGCGATCCGGTCCGGACCGTGGACCGTCGCGGCGCGTTTCGTGATCGGCGCGAGCAGCGGTGGGTGGTCGAGCTCCTGCAGCGCCCCAGCCCCCCAGCGGAACTGCGGCGCGCGACCTCCCATCACCAGAAGTGGCGAGCCGTTGAAGTGCGCCGTCGCGACGGCGCTGACCCCGTTTGTCACGCCAGGGCCGGCGGTGAGTACCGCGAGGCCCGGGGTGCGGGTGAGCTTGGCGAGGCCCTCGGCCGCGAAGACCGCCGTCTGCTCGTGCCGCACGTCGATCAGTGGCAGTGGTGGTTCCGCCTTGACCGCGCCGTCGTACAGCGGGAACACGTGCCCGCCGGACAGCGTGAACATGGCGCGCACGCCGTGCGACTGCGCCACCGCGACGGCCAGCTCCCCGCCGTGTCCTTCCAGCCTCTTGCCGCCGTTGCTCCGGCCCGTGTCCATCGGCGCAGGTTAGTCCCTCGCCTGGCTGCTGGGTCATGAGCGGTCCCGGCCGAGGGGTCGGCCGGGACCACGTTCATGGTCGGTTCATGGTCGGCCACGAGGTTCCGGGAACCTCTAACTTCGAGCGCGGGTGGACGGGCCCGACTCGGGCCCCAGTTGCAGGTCGTGCACGCCGGCCTCGTCGCGGTCAGCGACGTAGTGCACCGGCGTCGTGGTGTCCGCGCCGTCGGGCACGTTCCCGGCCCGCAGCAGCAGCGTGACCACCGCGGCGACGACCAGGTTTACGATCAAGGAAAGGAAGCCGGCGTAGATGGTGTACGTGGTGTCCAGGCCCAGCTCCGACAACTTGAACGCCGAGCCGCCGAAGTGTTCCTTGACGATCTGTGGTCCGTCCGCGGTGACCACGGTCTGCGGGATGGTCCACAGCATCCAGAACCCGGCCAGCATCCCGGCCGCCCAACCGGCGACCAGTCCCCCTCGATGGAACCACCGGGTGAACAGCCCCAGGCCGACAGCAGGCAGCGTCTGGAGAATGATCACGCCGCCGATCAGCTGGAGGTCGATGGAGAACTGCGGGTCGATCGCCAGGATCACCGCCAGGGCGCCGAGCTTCACCACCAGGGACGCGAGCTGACTGCTGCGCGCCTCTTCGGCCGGCGTGGCGTCCGGCTTCAGGTACTCCTTGTAGATGTTGCGGGTCCACAGGTTTGCCGCCGCGATGGACATGATGGCGGCGGGGACCAGCGCGCCGATGGCGATGGCGGCGAACGCCACGCCGGCGAACCAATGAGGAAAGATGTTGTCGAACAACAGCGGGACGACGGTGTTGCCGTCCGTCTTCGGGCCCACCGTGGCGCCCGTCGTCGAGGTCAATGTGTCGCCCGTCGGGAGCGGCTTGATCTGCGCCGCGATCGCCATGTAGCCAAGCAGCGCGAGCAGCCCGAGGAGCAGGGAGTACGCCGGGAGCGCGGCCATGTTCCGCTTGACCGTGTTCCGGTCGCGAGCCGCGAGCACGCCGGTGACCGAGTGTGGGTAGAGGAACAGCGCGAGGGCCGAGCCGACGGCCAGCGTGACGTACTGCAGCTGGCCGGGACCGCCCAGGAGGATGCCGTCCGCCGGATTGGGGCTCTTGTCGAACTTCGAGTCCGCCGCCGAGAAGATCGTGTCCCAGCCGCCGAGCTTGTACGGGATGTAGATGATGGCGACGAGGATCACCAGGTAGATCAGGCTGTCCTTGACGAACGCGATCAGTGCGGGGGCGCGCAGGCCGGACCGGTAGGTGTACGCCGCGAGGACGACGAACGCGATGATGAGCGGGTAATCGCCCGTGACGCCCATCGCCTTGAGGACGGCACTGATCCCGACCAGCTGCAGGGCGATGTACGGCATGGTGGCGACGATCCCGGTGAGCGCCACGAGCAACGCCATCGTCGAGGAGCCGAACCGGCCCCGGACGAAGTCGGCCGGTGTGACGTAGCCGTTGACATGGCTGACCGACCAGAGCCGGATCAGGACGAGGAACCCCATCGGGTAGATGATGATCGTGTAGGGGACGGCGAAGAACCCGGCCGCGCCCGCGCCGAAGATCAGCGCGGGGACCGCGACGAAGGTGTACGCGGTGTAGAGGTCGCCGCCGATCAGGAACCAGGTGATCCAGGAGCCGAAGTTGCGCCCGCCGAGGCCCCATTCGTCGAGGTGCGCCATCGTGTGCGCCCGCCGCCAGCCGGCCGCGAGGAACCCCATCACGGTGACGAGCAGGAACAGCGCGAGGAAGACGCCGATCTCGACCTCGTGGCCCTTCACCGTCCCGCTCCGTTCCGCCGGACCATGCGGTAGACCAGCACAGTCGTGACGACCGCGATGGGGATCACGACGAGCTGGTACCAGTAGAAGAAGGGGATGTTGAACAGGTCGGGCTCGGTCCGGTTGTACAGCGGTGGGTAGATGACCAGCAGGATCGGGACCAGGAGGAGCCAGTTCCACGGGGAGTGATCCCGGTTCAGTGGGATCGATTCCCGGTCCCGTTCGGTCGGCCGGGTCCGCGGCTCGTCCATCAGCGGCTCCCTTCACGCTCGGTGTCCGGCGCGACGGGGTGTGCGCTACGTCACGCCCTGCGAGGCTGAGTGTAGGGATTCACGCAGATTGCACGACTCGGGAGATCGCCGAGCGGCTGCGGCGGCGCGATGACCGGCGTCCCCCGACCGCCCAGGGCCGGCTATCGGGGGGTGAGCGGGGCGCGGACCCGTGATTTTGGAAGATCCGTCGGCTGTCCGCCGACGGATCTTCCAAAATCATGAAGGCGCCTCAGGCGTTCTTGGTCTCCCAGAAGATCTTGGCGATGTCGTCGATCTTGGCGAGAAGCTGGTCGGCGACGTCGGGGTCCATCGAGCCCTTGGTGCCGGACGCCCCGGCGAGCTTGGTCGCCTCGTTGAACAGCTGGTGCAGGTTGGAGTACTTCTCGAAGTGCGGCGGCTTGAAGTAGTCGGTCCAGAGCACCCACAGGTGGTGCTTGACCAGATCGCTGCGCTCCTCCTTGATGACGATCGCGCGGGTCTTGAAATCCGCGTCGTCGGAGGCGTGGTACTTCTGAATGATGGCCTTGACCGACTCGGCCTCGATCCGCGCCTGCGCCGGGTCGTAGACGCCGCACGGCAGGTCGCAGTGCGCGCTCACCTCGGTGGCCCGGAATGCGTCGAGAAGACGCAGCAGCATCTCGCCACTCCCTTTCGTCGGGGGCTTCTTACGGATGACGTTGGTCAGTTTCACGCTACCCCGCGATCATCGGGGTCGCGCGATGCGGGGGGCAGGGGAAGCCGCCGCGGGCGTGGCCAGATCCGCAGCAGCACGACCCCCAGCACGTCGCCGGGTGGAATGGCGCCCACCAGCCACGAATCCACCCCCTCCGCAGGGTTGTCGCGCTCCACCCACCACCCCCCGTCCGGCTCCGCGAGCGTGAGGCGCTTCACACCGATCGGCCGGCCGCCGGGAAGCCGCACGACGGCGAGCCGGCCCGGTCGCGCCCGTCGAGCATCCCACCGCACCAGGAGGCGGTCACCGTCCCGCAGCGTGGGCAGCATGGATCGACCGCGAACCACCACCAGCCCCCACCGCACGCGCCCGATGCTCCCATCCCGCCCGGCGCCCCAGTAGACGGCGTCGATCAAGCAATCCAGGGTCGATCAAGCAATCCGGAGTCGATCAAGCAATCCGGAGCCGATCAAGCAAACCGCAACCATGGCCTGGAAGGCAGTCGCGGCATCCCGCGACCATGTGGCACCATGGCCGGACGGGTGACCCCCGTTCTAGCGCTGCCGGCGACCACACCGTGTCGCCGTGCCGCGGCCGTGAGGCTGGCGCGACTGCATTCCGTCGCTCAGCCGGCCTCAGCCCCATCAACGAGCTGGAACGGTGCACGGGTGAGCCCGTTGCGTCGTCTGCCAACCCCATGCACGTCCGTGCCCCACCGGCACGGCGACGCCCATTCGTCGAGTCAGTTATCGAGGGAAGCATCGTGTCCGCCGAAACTCTGCCTCCGCAGACCTGCCCGGAGTACCAGCAGCCCGACACCGCCGCCGTCGCGACGGTACCGGCAGTGGCCGGCGGCGCGGCACGGTCGGCGCCCGACCCGGGCGACCCCGTGTTCGCCCTCCACCTCGGCGGCAAGCTCGAGGTCGTTCCGCGCTCCACGCTGCGCGACCGGCGCGACCTGTCCTTGGCCTACACACCGGGGGTCGCCGAGGTCTCCCGCGCGATCGCGGCGGACCCTGGCCTGCTGGACATCTACACCGGGCGTGGCAACACGGTCGCCGTCGTCTCCGACGGCACGGCGGTGCTCGGCCTGGGCGACATCGGCCCGGGGGCGGCCATGCCGGTCATGGAGGGCAAGGCCATGCTGTTCAAGCACTTCGCCGGCATCGACGCCGTTCCGATCTGCCTTGACACCACCGACCCCGACGAGATCGTGGAGACCGTCGCGCGGCTCGCCCCCACCTTCGGCGGGATCAATCTGGAGGACATCTCCGCACCCCGCTGCTTCGACATCGAGCGTCGCCTGCAGGAACGACTGGACCTCCCGGTGTTCCACGACGATCAGCACGGCACCGCCGTCGTCGTGCTGGCTGCGCTGCGCAACGCCGTTCTCGTGGTCGGCAAGTCGCTGACCGACGTCCGGGTCGTGATCAGCGGCGCCGGTGCGGCGGGTGTGGCCATCGCCGCCATCCTCCGCCGAGCGGGTGTGCGCGACGTCGTCGTGTGTGACAGCCGCGGCATCGTCGAGCCCGCCCGGGCCGGCCTGAGCGACCACAAGCGCCGGCTCGCCGCCACCACCAACCCGCGGCGCCTCGCCGGTGGCATCGACACGGCGATGCAGGGGGCCGATGTGTTCGTCGGTGTGTCCGGCGGCACTGTCCCCGAGTCGGTGGTGGCGTCCATGGCGCCCGGCGCGATCGTGTTCGCTCTGGCCAACCCAGACCCGGAAGTGCACCCGGATGTCGCGCACCGGCACGCGGCGGTCGTGGGGACGGGTCGCAGTGACTTCCCGAACCAGATCAACAACGTGCTCGCGTTCCCCGGCATCTTCCGCGGGGCGCTCGATGTCCGGGCCACGAAGGTCACGGAGGGGATGAAGGTCGCCGCTGCCGAGGCCATCGCGGCCGTGGTGGCGGCGCCCACCCCTGCCGAGGTGGTGCCGAGCGTGTTCGACGAGCGGGTCGTCGTCGCGGTAGCGGGCGCCGTGTCCGCGGCCGCGCGGGACGAAGGCGTCGCCCGCCTCTGACGGCCCCCGTGCGGCCGGTACCGTGAGCCGGTGGATCACAACCAGCCGGTTGATCACAACCAGTTCGTCGAGTCGTTCCGGGTGTTCCTCGATGAGGTCGTCGAGCGTTCGCGACAGGCGGCGAGCGAAGGCAGTCCGACGTTGCACGACGTCCTGGCCGAACACCTGGGCGCCGACCCGGGCGGTATGCCCGTCACCGGAGATCAGTTCGACAACCATCAGCTGGTGAACGTCGATGTCGCGGTAACGGCGATGATCGAGCAGCACGGCGGTGGTCGGGTGGTCGGCGTCGGCGGCGGCGACATGCGGCACCACGTGTCGTTCGGCGACCTGATCCAGAACTCGTCGCGCTGGAGGCATCATCCGGTCGCCGCGGTCGAGCGGGCCAACCTGGCCACCGGCCCGGACAGCAGCCGGCAGGCGGTGGCGTTCGGTGTTCACCTCTTCCGGTACGACGGCCGGCCGGTGGCGGTGCTGCAACGCCGCGGCGCGCCCATGTACGGGCGGGAGAAAGCCAGCCTGGAGGTGCTGGCCGATCCCTCCGTCGCCGCCGCCCTGCTGGCCGACGTCCGGCGGCTGATGGTGGAGCGCAGCGTGTTCCGCGGTCAGGTGCTGTCCTTCGGCGGCAACGAGTACGAGCCGGGGGCGGGCTACATCACCTTCCACCGGCGACCGACCCTCGAGGCGGGCGACCTGGTGCTTCCTCCCGGGACTCTCGGACGGGTCGAACGGCACGTGGCGGGGGTGGCCCGGCACCGTGAGCGGCTGCGGGACGCGGGGCAGCACCTGAAGCGGGGCGTGCTGCTCTACGGGCCGCCCGGCACGGGCAAGACCCTCACCGTCCGCTATCTGCTCTCCGCGCTGCCGGACGTCACGACGGTGCTGCTGTCCGGGGTCGCGCTGCGCTTCATGACCGCGGCGGCCGAACTGGCGCGGGCCCTGCAGCCGGCCATGGTCGTGCTGGAGGACTGCGATCTGGTGGCCGAGGACCGCGACTTCGGCGACGGCGGCCCGCGTCCGTTGCTGTTCGAGGTGCTGGAGGCATTGGACGGGCTGTCGGACGACGCCGACGTGGCGTTCCTGCTGACCACGAACCGGGTGGATCTGCTGGAGCGCGCGCTGTCGCAGCGGCCGGGTCGGGTCGACCTCGCCGTGGAGATCCCGTTGCCGGACGCGCCGGCCCGCCTCGCGCTGCTCCGGCTGTACGCCCGTGGCCTGCCGCTGGAGGAGGACGCGCTGGCCGCGGCCGCCACCCGCGCCGACGGCACGACGGCGTCCTTCGCCAAGGAGCTGCTGCGGCGGGCGGTGCTGCTGGGCGCCGAGGAGGGCCGCCCGGTGGAGGCGGGTGACCTGCACCGTGCTCTGGACGAGCTGCTCGCGGACGGGCAGCAGTTGACCCGCTCGTTGCTGGGCACCCCGGCTCGGGAGAAGGGACCGCGTGCCTTCGGGCGCTTCTCGCCCGCGCCCGGCCCAGGGTTGTATCCCGGCTGAGCCGTCCTCGCCACGGCGATGTCGTCATGGTCTTGGTCACAGCGGGCCGGGGCGAACTTTCCCGGAGGCCGCACTACGGTCGTGCCATGCTCGCCGCCTATGCCGCACGGATCAGCGCCGATGACCCGATGTCCGCCTTGGAGGTAGGCGATCGTCCCGCGCCCGACGTGCCTGCGGGCTGGGTGCGCGTCCGGGTGCGTGCCACCAGCCTGAACCACCACGATCTGTGGAGCCTGCGCGGTGTGGGACTGCCGGAGGAGCGGCTACCGATGATCCTCGGTTGCGACGCCGCGGGCATCGATGAGGACGGCAACGAGGTCGTGGTTCACGCCGTCATCAGCCATCCGGACTGGCTCGGTGACGAGACCCTGGACCCCCGGCGCTCCCTGCTTTCGGAGAGATACCAGGGCACGCTCGCCGAGGAGGTCGCCGTGCCCCGGCGCAACCTCGTGCCCAAACCCGCCGCCATGAGCTGGGAGGAGGCGGCCTGTCTGCCGACGGCCTGGCTGACGGCGTACCGCATGCTCTTCGCCCAGACCCCGCTGCCGCCCGGCTCGACGGTGCTGGTCCAGGGCGCCGGGGGCGGGGTCGCGACGGCACTGATCATGCTGGGCGCGGCGGCCGGCCTGCGGATGTGGGCGACAAGTCGGGATGAGGTCAAGCGCGCGAGAGCCGTCGAGCTGGGTGCCGACCAGGCGTTCGAGCCCGGCGCGAGGCTGCCCGAGCGGGTGGACGCCGTGATGGAGACGGTCGGTGCAGCGACGTGGAGCCATTCGGTGAAGTCATTGCGTCCCGGCGGGGCGATCGTCATCGCCGGAGCGACGTCGGGGCCGGCACCGAAGAACGCCGAGCTCAACCGGATCTTCTTCACCCAGCTCCGCGTCCTGGGCTCCACGATGGGCACGCGCAGCGAGCTGGAGCGGCTGATCCAGTTCTGTGTCAACACCGGCGTGCGCCCACTCATCGACACCGCCTTGCCCCTGGAGGAAGCGCGGAAGGGTTTCGCGAAGATGGCCGAGGGTGACCTCGTGGGTAAGGTCGTCTTCACGCGCCCCGCGTAGCGCTCGTCCGGTCGAGGGGCTGAGCCCGGCGGAGTTATCCACAGGGTCTCGGCGGGAGGAGGCGGGATCGTGTCAGACTCCCCGGAGCTTCGAGGGGAGGAGCTCATGAGTGTCCTGCTGGACCATCGCGGGGACTGGACGATCGAGGACTATCGCCGACTGCCCGAGGACGACACGCGGTACGAGCTGTACGACGGATCCCTGCTCGTGAATCCGACGCCGGTATACCGCCATCAGAGCGTCGCCTTCCGGTTGGCCCAGTCCCTTGATGCAGCGGCCCCGCCCGATATCGCAGTCGTGCTGAGCGTGGACGTTGTCGTGCCGGCGGGCGTCTTCATCCCGGACGTCCTCGCGCTGCCACGCGACATCGCCGAGCGGCTTGAGCACGAGTTCCCGGCACGCGAGGTGCTCCTCGTCGTCGAGGTCGAGTCTCCGACCGGCCGCCGCAGGGATCGGGTGCTGAAGCAGAACGCCTACGCCGAGGCCGGCATCCCGTCGTACTGGCGTGTCGAACTGCGCGACGCCGCAGCGCCGGTCGTCGTCCAAGAACTGCGGGACGGCGTTTACGTCGAGACGGCACGCCTCGAGCCAGGCGTGCGTGGCCGGATAGACCGGCCGTTCGCGCTGGAACTGGACCCGGCGGAACTGTTGTCCTGACCCCATGCGGGTTCGCCCCCGAAACGGCTGTGATTGCCGCGCTCAGCGGGGCGGTTCAGGACCATTTCCGCGGCGAACATCGGTGGGCGGGGACATCGCGACGTGGTCACTCGGGCCGCGGCAGCCCGAGCCATTCATACCAACCGCCGTGCAACACCAGCCAGGCGATCAATCCATAACCGGCCTGCCGCGGATGAACGCCGTCTCCGGCGGCGAGATCGGTAAGCCAGTCCTCATGAGTGACCAGCGGCGAGAAGGTGTCGACATAAATGACATCCCGACGTCGGCACACGTCGCCGAATGTCGTGGAGAGCTCATGAATGCGCTGATTGTCTTCATGATGCGCCGCAGGCGGAGGGCCGACCACGAATGCCGGTAACCCGCGGGAATGCGCGTCGTCCAGCACATTGGCGAGATTGAGGCGGGACCGGGGCAGGGACAGATTCTGTACGGTGTCGCCGTGACCCAGCCCCAGCACCAGCCGGCAGCCGGCCAGGTCGTCGGATCCGCCGCCGCCGAAGCGCCGTCGCGACTCCTCCCACCAGCGGGCGGCGAGATCCGCCGTCGTCTCGCCGGGCACCCCCAACGGGAACACGCTGATCGCGGTCTCATGCGGCGTCCGCGCCACCACCCGCCCGACCCAGCCGAGCGCCTTCGGGTCACCGACGCCCGCGACGAGCGCGTCACCCACCACGCACACGCGCAGCCGGGCCGGTGCGGCGGAAGGACGGACCGCGGCGGCGCTCACTGGTCCTCGTCCGAGTCGTCGCGCGCCAGCCAGGTGGCCAGCCGTTCCACCGGCACCTCGAACTCGGGGTTGAGATCGACGAAGTCGCGCAGTCGCTCGGCGAGCCAGGCCAGCGTGACCTGCTCCTCGCCGCGACGCTCCGCGAGCTCCTCGATCCCCCGGTCCGTGAAGTACATGGTCGGTATTGTCCTCGAACTCACCGGCTGTGCCCGGCTGCGGCGCACTACCCGCGCGTCGCAACCGAGCGTCAGCCGAGCTGCGGTCCGCTGACGTCGGCCGACCTCAGCGGTTGAAGGCCTGCGCCAGGATCGCCGCCTGCTCCGCCTGGTGCTTCTTCGACGACCCGGTGGCCGGCGACGCCGACGGCGGACGCGATACCCGCAAGAGCGGCCGCCCGCCGAGATCCTGCGGCAGGGTCAGCGCCATGAACGGCCACGGTCCCTGGTTGGCCGGTTCGTCCTGGACCCACACCAGCTCCGCCGACGGGTAGCGCGACATGATGTCGACCACGGCCTCGCTGTCCAACGGGTAGAGCTGCTCCATCCGGACAATCGCGGTCGCGGTGTCGTTGCGCTTGCGCCGCTCGCCGACCAGGTCGTAATAGATCTTCCCCGAGCAGAGCAGAACACGGTCCACCGGACCGGCCAGCTGCTCCGACTCCGGGATGACGGGGCGGAAGCTGCCGCTGGTGAAGTCCTCCACTCCGGAAGCCGCCAATTTCAGCCGCAGCATCGACTTCGGCGTGAACACGACGAGCGGGCGACGCGGCTTGGCGTAGGCCTGGCGACGCAGGAGGTGGAAGTAGGAGGCCGGAGTCGACGGCTGCGCGACGGTCATGTTGTGCTCAGCGCACATCTGGAGGAACCGCTCGATGCGCGCCGAGGAGTGGTCCGGCCCCTGCCCCTCATAACCGTGCGGGAGGAGCAGAACCACCGACGAGCGCTGACCCCACTTCTGCTCGGAGGAGGAGATGAACTCGTCCATGATGCTCTGGGCGCCGTTGGTGAAGTCGCCGAACTGCGCTTCCCACAGCACCAGGGCGTCCGGCCGCTCCACCGAGTAGCCGTACTCGAAGCCCATCGCGGCGAACTCCGACAGCAGCGAGTCGTAGATCCAGAACTTCGCCTGGTCCTCGCTGAGGTTGGCCAGCGGCGTCCACTCCTCACCGGTCACCTTGTCGGTGAGGACGGCGTGCCGCTGGGTGAACGTGCCGCGCCGGCTGTCCTGTCCGGCGAGCCGGATCGGCGTCCCCTCCATCAGCAGCGACCCGAACCCGAGCAATTCGCCGAATGCCCAGTCGATCCCGCCCTCGGACGCCATCGCGGCGCGGCGCTCGAGGAGTGCCTGCAGCTTCGGGTGCACCGTGAATCCGGCGGGCGGGGAGACGTAGGCGTCGCCGATCCGCTTGAGCACCTCCGGGGTGACGGCGGTGGGCGGCGGCTCGTGCGACATCTGGGCGGCCTGCTGCTGCGACAGCGGCAGATCCAGTCCGGCGGTGACGTCGCTGTCCTGATGCGGCTCTGCAGTGGCGTCGCGGGTCTCGGCGAACACCCGCTCCAGCTGTTCCTGGTAGTCGCGCAGCGCCTGCTCGGCCTCCTCGACGCTGATGTCGCCGCGCCCGATCAGTGCCTCGGTGTACAGCTTGCGCACACTGCGCTTGGCCTCGATCAGGTTGTACATCAGCGGCTGGGTCATCGAGGGGTCGTCACCCTCGTTGTGCCCGCGGCGCCGGTAGCAGACCAGGTCGATGACGACGTCCTTGTCGAACGCCATCCGGAACTCGAACGCCAGCCGGGCCACCCGCACACACGCTTCGGGGTCGTCGCCGTTCACGTGGAAGATCGGCGCCTGAATCATCCGGGCGACATCGGTGCAGTACACCGACGAGCGCGACGAGGAGGGTGCCGTCGTGAAGCCCACCTGGTTGTTGATGATGACGTGCACGGTGCCGCCGGTGCGGTAGCCGCGCAGCTGCGACAGGTTCAGCGTCTCGGCCACCACACCCTGACCGGCGAACGCCGCGTCGCCGTGGAGGAGCACAGGCAGGACGGAGAAGAAGGCGCTCCCACGGTTCAGCCGGTCCTGCTTGGCACGGGCGACGCCCTCCAGAACCGGGTTGACCGCCTCGAGGTGGGACGGGTTCGCCGCCAGGTACACCTTGGTCTGCTCGCCGCTGTCGGCGGCGAAGACTCCCTCCGTGCCCAGGTGGTACTTGACGTCACCGGACCCCTGCACGCTCCGTGGATCGTGCACGCCCTCGAACTCGCGGAAGATCTGTCCGTAGCTCTTGCCGGCGAGGTTGGCGAGCACATTGAGGCGGCCCCGGTGCGGCATGCCGATGCAGACCTCATCCAGGCCGCCGCGAGCGGCGTCCGACAGCAACTCGTCCAGCAGCGGGATGATGCTCTCCCCGCCCTCGAGGCTGAATCGCTTCTGGCCGACGTACTTGGTCTGCAAGAACGTCTCGAACGCCTCGGCGCCGTTCAGCCGGCGCAGGATGCGCAACTGCTCGTCCCGCCCAGGCTTGGCGTACGGGCGCTCCACCCGCTCCTGGATCCAGCGCCGCTGCTCGGGGTCCTGGATGTGCATGTACTCGATGCCGACCGTCCGGCAGTAGGAGTCGCGCAGCACGCCGAGGATGTGGCGCAGCTTCATCACCGGCTTGCCGCCGAAGCCGCCGGTCGGGAACTCGCGCTCCAGGTCCCACAGGGTGAGCCCGTGGGTGGTGATGTCAAGGTCGGGGTGACGGCGCTGCTTGTACTCCAGTGGGTCGGTATCGGCCATCAGGTGGCCGCGAACCCGGTAGGCGTGGATCAGCTCCTGGACCCGGGCGGTCTTGTTGATCTCGTCGTCGTGCGAGACCGAGATGTCGCGGACCCAGCGCACCGGCTCGTACGGGATCCGCAGGGCGTGGAAGATCCGCTCGTAAAAGCCGTCCTCGCCGAGCAGCTTGGCGTGGATGATGCGCAGGAAGTCGCCCGACTGGGCGCCTTGGATGATCCGGTGGTCGTACGTGGAGGTCAGCGTCATCACCTTGCTGACCGCGAGCCGGGCCATCGTCTCCTCGGACGCGCCCTGGTACTCCGCCGGGTAGTCCATCGCGCCGACGCCGATGATCGTGCCCTGCCCCCGCATGAGGCGGGGCACGGAGTGCACGGTGCCGATGGTGCCGGGGTTGGTCAGGCTGATCGTGGTCCCGGCGAAGTCGTCGGTGGTCAGCTTGCTGGCGCGGGCCCGGCGGATGACGTCCTCGTACGCCGCCCAGAACTCGGCGAAGTCCATCGCCTCGGAGTGCTTGATGTTGGGCACCAGCAGCTGACGGGTGCCGTCCGGCTTGGCCAGATCGATGGCGATGCCGAGGTTGACGTGAGCGGGCCGCACGATGGCCGGCTTGCCGTCCTCCTCGGCGTAGGAGTTGTTCATCTCCGGCATCTGCTGCAGCGCCTCGACGAGCGCGAAGCCGATGATGTGGGTGAACGACACCTTGCCGCCACGGGCTCGCGCCAGGTGGTTGTTGATCACGATGCGGTTGTCGATCAGAAGCTTTGCCGGAACGGCGCGGACGCTGGTGGCGGTAGGGACGGTGAGGCTGTCCTCCATATTGGTCACCACGCGGGCGGCGGGGGCCTTGAGCCGCTGCACCTCCGCCTCGCGGGAGACCCGGGGCTGAACGCTGGTCGCCGAGGGAGACAGGTCCCGCGGCAGCTTCTGGGTGGGGCCCGCCGGGGGAGCGGCGCCGCCGGCAGTGGGCGGCGCTGTCGGCTGCGCGGTCGGCTGCGCTGTCGGCTGCGTTGTCGGCTGCGTTGTCGGCTGCGTTGTCGGCTGCGCGGTCGGCTTCTGCTGCGGCGCAGCGGGAGTCGCCGCCGGGGCCGCAGGAGTCGCCGGGGCCGGGCCGGTAGCAGAAGGGGCCGCAGCCGAAGAGGCCGTCGCGCTGCGCGCCGAGGGCGCGGCCGCCGGCGCGGCGCCGTCGCCCGAAACGGCAGGCGCGCTCGTGGTGCGCGGTGCCGCCGGAGCGGATGTGGCCGCCGTGGGGACACCGTTGGCTGCGGCGACGGCCGCGGCATGGGCTGTCGCTCCGTTCGGGTCCGACGTCGCCGATCCGAGCACTCGCGTTGCGGCCTGTCCGGCCTCGCGGGCCTGGTAGTCGGCGAAGAACTCCCACCAGGCCGGATCCACCGATGCCTTGTCCTCGAGGTACTGCTGGTACAGCTCGTCGACGAGCCATTCGTTCGGACCGAACTCGGTCACGGGGTGTTCGGAGGACGGCTGGGACACGACCTCGATCGCCTTCTTCCAGGTGCGCGGCCTGCCGGCCGCGAGCGCTGAGCGGGTTATGTCAACACTAACCCGTGACGCGATCCTGGCGGGTGTGACGGGCATCCGGTTCGCCGTCGGCGATCACGGCGATGATCACGTCTGAGGACCAGCCCGAGGTCCGCGGAGGGCGTGGCTCACGTCACATCGCGGCGGAGCGTGAGTCCCGTGCCCAGGGCGCCGCTGACCACCGCGTACCCGAGCAGCGTCAGGGCGCCGCCCCACCAGGGCAGCAGGTGGAGGGTCATCTCGCTGACGCCTGTGCTCGGCTCCACGAGTGCCGCCGTTGCCTGCGTCGGGAGGAATCGGGCCACCGCGCCGGCGCCGACCGCGTTGAGGATCAGCCCGACGATGGGCTCGGCGATCCACGCGATGCCGACGGCGAGCAGAAGGGCGAGGATCTGATTGCGGATCAGCGTTCCGACCCCGAGCCCGATGATCGTCCAGAGCGCGACGGCCAAGATCGCGAGGACCAGCGCCCGCGGGACCCCGTCGCTCGTCAGCCTGACATCGGCGCCACGGACCGCGATCACTGTTGCGCCCGCCAGCACGCTGGCCGCGATGGCGGCCACCCCGTAGCCGGCGCCGACCAGCAGCAGCGCCACGAGCTTGGCCACGACGATCCGCAGGCGGCGCGGTGTTGCCAGGACGGTGGACGACATGGTCCGGTGCCGGTACTCACCGGCCATCACGATGACGCCGAGCGCGAGCGTGAAGAGGTAGGCGAAGTTCAGTCCTGCCGTGTACACGGCGCGCGCGGTGGCCGGATCGCCGAGGAAGGCGCGACCGTTCTCCACCTCGCCGGCGTCGGTGGTGGCGATGCCGGCGATCAGCCCGGCGAAGGCCGCGGACGTGAACAGAACGCCGATCAGCAGTCCCCACCAGAGCCGAGTGGTGCGTAGTTTCAGCAGCTCGGATCGGGCCAGCCGGATCACGCGGCACCTCCCTCGGCGGTGAGCGCAAGGAAGATCTGCTCCAGGTCGCCGTCATCGCGGCGTAGCTCATGCAGCTCCACACCGGCTCGGAACGCGACGCCGCCCACCACCTCCGGAGCCACCCCGGGCACTCGGACGACGCCGTCCTGGGACGGTGGCGGGTCGGCGGCGAGCAGCTGCGCCGCCCGCAGGGCCGTGACGAGCCGGGCCGGGTCGGGGGACCGGACGACCGTGGCCGCCGTGCCCTCGAGCTCTGCCAGCGGCGCGTGCCGGATCAGCCGACCACGCGTGATGATGACGACGTCGTCCACGGTCTGCTGCACCTCGGAGAGCAGGTGACTGGAGACCAGCACCGTCCGGCCCTGCCCGGCCAGGTGGCGCAGGAAGGCGCGCAGCCAGGCGATGCCCTCGGGGTCGAGCCCATTGCTCGGCTCGTCCAGAAGCAGGACGGGTGGGTCACCGAGCAGGGCGGCGGCGAGGGCAAGCCGTTGCCGCATGCCCATCGAATATCCCAGAGTGCGCCGCCCCGCCGCCTCCGTGAGGCCCACCATGGCGAGCACCTCGTCGACCCGCTGCACGGGAATTCCGGCCGTGGCGGCCAGCACTCGCAGGTGGTCGCGTCCGGAGCGTCCCGCGTGGAATCCCGTCGCCTCCAGCGCGGCCCCGACGGTGCGCAGCGGATCCGGCAGGTCCAGGTATCGCCGTCCGCCGATCGTCGCATGGCCGGACGTGGGCGTGACCAGGCTGAGCAGCATGCGCAGCGTCGTGGTCTTGCCGGCGCCGTTGGGACCCAGGAAGCCCGTCACACGTCCCGGGGTGACGGTGAAGCTCAGGTCGTCGACGGCGAGAACGGAGCCGAAGCGCTTGGTGAGCCGGTCGACGACGACGGGGTATCCGGCCACCTGCGTTGTCACGACTTCCTCGCCCCCTTCTTCCCCGGCGCTCTGTTCTCCAGCCGCCGGACGAGGCACAGCCCGGACCAGACCGCGTCGATCGCGCACACCTTCACGTCGACCCAGCCGACCTCTAACGCGGCGTCTCGCACGGCGTTCTCCGTCAGGTCGGTCGGTACGCCGGAGGCCTGCTTCGGCCAGGCGACCCAGCAACGTCCGGCGGTCGCCGTACGTTCCATCGCGCTCGGCAGCCGCTGCCGCAGCGCCGCCGAGTCGGCGCAGAAGACGAGGACGACGTCGTATCCGTCGGCCGGTGTGGCCGGCCGACGGTGCACGGTGGCCGAGCGGTCCGGATCGAGCCGGGCCGGGTCGAAGCGGGGGACCCCAGGCGGTGTTGCGCCGTCCGGCAGATGGCTGACCAGGACGAGATGTCCGGGCTTGATGCCGAGCTTGCGGTGCAGCGGAGTGCCGGAGTAGCCGGCCGTAGGCTGGCCTGTTGTCACCTGAGTGATCCTCGGCCATCGGGGGGTCCCGGTGCCAGCCGTCGCGTAGTAACGACGCGGCGGCGACGGGGTTGCGACGAGGCGAGAGGAGCCGCTCATGCGCTTCCTGGACGGTGTGACACCTGGTCACGACCTCACCTACTCGGATGTGTTCCTCGTGCCGTCCCGCTCGGCCGTCTCCTCGCGTCTGGATGTCGACCTGGCAAGCGACGACGGCACCGGGACGACGATCCCCATCGTGGTGGCGAACATGACCGCCGTGACCGGCCGTCGGATGGCGGAGACGATCGCCCGGCGGGGCGGACTCGCCGTCCTCCCCCAGGACGTGCCGCTCGATGTCCTGGCCGACATCCTGCGCAAGGTCAAGGCGTGCCACCCCGTATTCGAGACGGCGCTGACGCTTCGTCCGGACGACACCGTCAACGACGCCCTGCACCTGCTGCCGAAGCGGGCACACGGTGTCGTCGTGGTGGTGGACGACGAGCATCAGCCGGTCGGCGTCGTGACGGAGAACGACTGCCGACGGGTGGACCGGTTCACTCAGCTGCGTGAGGTGATGTCGCCCGGCCCGCTGACCGTGGACGCCAAGCTGGTGGACAGCGACGACGGCCTGCCCGCGGCGTTCGATCTGCTGCAGGGTGGGCGGCGGAAGCTGGCGCCGGTGGTGCGCGACGGTCGGCTCGCCGGCGTCCTGACCCGCACCGGCGCGTTGCGCTCCACGATCTACCCGCCGGCGCTGGACGCCGACGGGCGGCTGCGGGTGGGCGCCGCGATCGGCATCAACGGTGACGTGGCGGCGAAGGCCCGGGGGCTGGTCGAGGCCGGCGTGGACTGCCTGGTCGTGGACACCGCGCACGGTCACCAGGAGCGGATGCTGGAGGCGTTACGGCAGGTCCGCTCGACCAGCCCGCCGGTGCCGGTGGTCGCGGGGAACGTCGTCACGGCCCAGGGCGTGCGCGACCTCGTCGCCGCGGGCGCCGACATCGTCAAGGTCGGTGTCGGGCCGGGCGCGATGTGCACCACCCGGATGATGACGGCGGTCGGGCGGCCGCAGTTCTCCGCCGTTCTGGAATGCGCGGCGGCGGCCCGGGAGGTCGCAGCCGCGGTGTGGGCCGACGGCGGGGTGCGCCATCCGCGCGACGTCGCGCTCGCACTGGCGGCGGGTGCCAGCCAGGTGATGATCGGCTCCTGGTTCGCCGCGACGTACGAGAGTCCCGGTGACCTGCTGTACGACGAGCGCGGGCGGGCATACAAGGAGAGCTTCGGGATGGCGTCCGCCCGGGCGGTAGCGGCGCGCACCCGGTCGGACTCGGCGTTCGAGCGGGCCCGGAAGGCACTGTTCGAGGAGGGCATCTCCACGTCGCGGATGTACCTCGATCCGGACCGGCCAGGCGTGGAGGATTTGCTCGACCACGTCACGTCGGGAGTCCGCAGCGCGTGCACCTACGTCGGCGCCGCCACGCTGCCGCAGCTGCACGAGCGGGCGGTGATCGGCATCCAGTCCGACGCCGGATACGAGGAGGGCCGCCCGCTGCCGAGTGGTTGGACCGCCCTGGACCGCTGATCACGAGAGGTCGCCGCTACGATGGTGGCGTCATGCGGTCACGACGCCGCCGGCGTGACGCCGGCACCCCTTGTCACGACGCATGCCCGTGGCCCAGCCGGGCTCCCTCATGATCGAATGGGCGCTGCTCGGGACCGGCGTGCTGCTCACTTTCGGCACCGCGCTGTTCGTGGCCGCGGAGTTCTCACTCATCGCGTTGGACCGCTCCACCGTCGAGCGTGCCATCGACGAGGGTGACCGACGGGCGCCCGGCGTCCTGCTCGCTATCCGCTCGCTGTCCACCCAGTTGTCCGGCGCTCAGGTGGGCATCACGCTGACCACCCTGGTGGTCGGGTACCTCGTGGAACCCTCCCTGGCCGAACTGCTCCACGGGCCGATGCTCGCGGTCGGCCTGGAGGGCGCTTTCGCCTCGGCGGCGGCGGCCGGGGTGGGTCTCGGTCTGGCCACGGCGTTCTCTATGGTGATCGGCGAGCTCGTGCCGCAGTACCTCGCCATCTCGCTGCCCCTGCCCACGGCGAAGGTGATCGCCGGCCCGCAGCGGATGTTCACCGCGGCGGCGATGCCGTTGATCAGGCTGCTCAACGGATCCGCCAACCGGTTTCTGCGTGCCGTCGGGGTCGAGCCGCGCGAGGAACTGTCCAGCGGACGGACGCCGGAGGAGCTGGCCGCGCTGGTCCGGCGTTCGGCAGATGCGGGAACCCTCGACCGCGGGACGGCCACCCTGTTCACCCGTTCGCTCGGCTTCTCCACCCGTACCGCAGCGGATGTGATGACGCCGCGCGTGCGCATGCAGGTCTTGCGTGCCGGCCAGCCCGCGGCGGACGTCATCACGCTGGCCCGGCGTACCGGTCACAGCCGGTTCCCCGTCATCGGCGAGGACCTGGACGACGTGATCGGCGTCGTGCACGTCAAGGCCGCAGTGGCGGTCCGCCGTGAGCGACGTGATGAGGTCGCGGTGTCCGAGCTGATGTCGGAGGCGCTCCGGGTGCCGGAGACGGTTCGGCTCGACCCGCTGCTCCTGCAGCTGCGGTCCATGGGCTTCCAACTGGGCGTCGTCGTCGACGAATACGGCGGCACCGCCGGCGTCGTGACCTTGGAGGACCTGGTCGAGGAGCTGGTCGGGGAGGTTGCCGACGAGCATGACCGCACCCGTCCCGGATTGCTGCGAATGCGCGACGGGTCCTGGCTCGTGCCTGGTCTCATGCGACCGGACGAGATCCGCGATCAGGTGGGCGTGCCCATCCCGGACGGCAACGCCTACGAGACCGTGGGCGGATTCGTCATGGCGGCACTCGGCCGGATACCGCAGAGCGGGGACGAGGTGTCGATGGACGACGGCGGCCTGGTACGGGTGGAGCGCATGGACGGCCGGCGGGTGGACCGAGTGCGGGTGACGCCCGGGCCGGGCGCGATCGAGGATGCCGGCCGGGTGGCGTCATGAGTCTGACCACGGCGCTCTGTCTCGCCGTGACCCTGCTCCTGCTGAACTCCTTCTTCGTCGGTGCCGAGTTCGCCGTCATCTCCGCCCGGCGCAGCCAGGTGGAGCCGCTGGCCGAGGCCGGCGGGCGGCGGGCCCGTACGGCCCTGTGGGCGATGGAGCACGTCTCACTCATGCTGGCGGCCGCCCAGCTCGGCATCACGGTGTGCTCGCTGGGCCTCGGCGCGGTGGCCGAGCCGGCGTTCGCGCACGTGCTCCAGGCGGTGTTCGACCTGGTCCGTGTGCCGGAGGCGTTCGTCCACCCGGTCGCGTTCGCGCTGGCGCTCGGGCTGGTGGTGTACCTGCACGTGGTGGTCGGCGAGATGGTCCCGAAGAATCTCGCACTGGCCGGCCCGGAGCGGGCCGTCCTGGTGCTCGCCCCGCCGCTCGTGGCATTCGCCCGGGTGACGTCCCTGCTGATCCGGGCGCTCGACGCCGTGGCCAACGGGATCTTGCGGATCCTGGACGTCGAACGCAAAGACGAGCTGACGTCTGCCTATACCGCCGACGAGGTGCACTCCATCGTCACCGAGTCGGCGCGGGAGGGCCTGGTGGTGGATCAGCACGGTCTGCTCACCGGCGCTCTGGAGTTCAGCGAGCGCGAGGCGGGTGACCTCATGGTGCCGTTGCAGCGCCTCGTCACCGTCCCGGTGGGTTGCACGCCGGCCGACGTGGAGCGCCTTGTCACGGAGACGGGGTTCAGCCGCTTCCCGGTGGCGGATGCCGCGGGCGGGCTCGTCGGGTACCTGCATCTGAAGGACCTGCTGTACGCCGACGACGAGCGCCACGAACGGCCGGTGCCGGAGAAGCGGGTGCGGGCGCTGTCGGCAGTCGGCGCCGGCGACGAGATCGAGGTGGCGCTGGCCATCATGCAGCGCGCCGGATCACATCTGGCTCGCGTGGTGGACGGCAGAGGCGGGACGATCGGCGTGCTCTTCCTGGAAGACGTCCTGGAGGAGCTCGTCGGCGAGGTGACCGACGCCACACAACGCCGCTCGACGGCGGGTCGGTGATGAGGCCTTGGCCACGATCCGTGGATCTCGGCTTAATCGCCGAGACACGCGTTCGAAACGCAATTCGACGCGACGCGCCGGGCATTTCCTGGTCTACGGGCATTTCCTGATCACGGCCGGGATCACGTTACGGGTCGTGATGGCAAGGCCCTGCGGCGAGCGGGGAGATGTCCATTTCATGGTCGATTGACGGCGCCGCGGTCACTCTGAGGATTGCTCTGCGTACGCGAGGTGTGGCTTAAGAAAACCTTGACACTCATTGAACAGTGAACACGCCCGGCGGACTTGATTACCCTCCCTACCTGCGCTTTATAGTTCCGTGATCCACCCCGCAGGGGACGCGGAGCGGACGACAGGACAACGGCTCGAGCATCTTCGGGAGGCAACCCCGTGCCGTCGCACCGCGCCGACACGCCAGCAACCTGGAGACCACGCAAGGAACGCGTCTCCGCAGCTTCCACCGCAGTCCCCGACAGCCTCAGCTGGCTGCTCGACGACGCTCCCGCGGCCGGGGCGGTTCTCACCCAGGCGCCTCCCGTTGATCGGCATCGTTTCGATGTGGCGCCCGAGATGCCCGACGACCGAGTCCACGCCGATTCGGTCGTCGGTGGGTCGGTACTGGCCGAGTCCAAGGTCCCCAGCTGGAACTCGCTGACGACGCCGACCACTCGCCGTGCCGCCCAGAAGCGGCCATCCGGGTCGGTACCGAGCCAGGGACAGCAGCGGGCACAGCGGGCACAGGGTCGGCTTGCCGAGCAGCGTCGTGCCGAGCAGCGTCGTGCCGAGCAGTCCACGGAGCAGCGTCGTGCCGAGCAGTCCACCGAGCAGCGGCCTGCCGAGCGGCCTGCCGAGCAGGTGTTCACCGAGCAGCGCGCCACCGACGAGCGCCGCCCCGCCGCGCGCCGTCCCGCCGGGCAGCGATCGGGCGGGCAGCGATCGGGCGGCTCGCGGAGCGGAAGCGCTCGCGTCGGCGGCACGTCGCTGAGCGCCCCTCAGGTCGGCATCGCCGGAGCGCTCGGTCTGGCGACGATCGCGGCACCGATCAGCGGCGTCATGGCCGGACCCGCGCCGAAGGCGGACGTCAATACCGTCTCGTCGGTGTCGATGGCCCCTGCGCCCGCCTTCCCGGAGCGCAGTGCCGACGCCGCGATCGGCGTGGAGTCGCTCAGCGTCTTCCCCGCCACTATTCAGTCGTCGGCACCGGCGGCCCTCACCGCGCCCCGCACCCTCCTGGTCACCCGTGCCTCGCGCAGCCAGGAACGCTCGGTGCTTCCCGGCTGCAGCGGCATCGCGAAGGTCACCGACGCGTCGAACGGCCAGTTGCCCGCCAGTTCGCTCTGCACGCTCTGGAACGGGCAGGACAAGCTACGGGCGGACGCCGCCGTGGCGCTGGCCAAGCTGAACATTGCCTACAAACAGCGTTTCGGCGCCGACCTGTGCATCACCGACTCCTACCGGACGCTCTCCGAGCAATACCGGCTCCGCGCGATCAAGCCCGGTCTGGCCGCCGCACCCGGCACCAGCGAGCACGGCTGGGGTCTCGCCGTGGACCTCTGCGGTGGGATCGAGCGCGGGAGCGGCAGCCGCTACCAATGGATGCGCGCCAACGCGCCGGCCTACGGCTGGGACAACCCCGAGTGGGCGCGCGTCGGTGGCAGCGGACCGAACGAGCCCTGGCACTGGGAGTACGTCGCCGGCGAGTGACAACTCCGGGCACCCATCGGCCCTGATCGCGGAAGATCCGGCGGTGTCATGCCGCCGGATCTTCCGCGTTGCGGCGCCCTAGTTTGCTTGATCGACCCCGGTTTGCTTGATCGGCGCGGGACTGGGTCGTTCGCGGTCAGCTGGCGGCGAGTCGCTCCCGGCGCACCGTCCCGAGTGAGGCCGGGATGACCTCGTAGCCGCGCAGGGTGCGGGTCGGCCGACGGCTGGGCTCACCCACCAGGCGCAGGTGGGGGAAGCGTTCGAACAGCCGGCGGAGTCCGATCTCGCCTTCCAGCCGCGCCAGGGCCGCGCCGAGGCAGTAGTGCACGCCCGCCGAGAAGGCGAGATGATCGCGCGCATTGGCCCGCCGGACGTCGAATCGGTCCGGATCGGGAAAGACGCCGGGATCGCGATTGGCGCCGCCCAGCAAGGTGACGACGATCGTCTTGGCGGGTACCCGCCGACCGGCCAGCTCGGTGTCAACGACGGTGCGCCGCGCGGTGCTCTGCACCGGTGAGTCGAGCCGGAGGATCTCCTCGACCGCGTTCGGCCACAACGCCGGCTCCTGGCGCAGGGCCTCCAGCTGGTCGGGATGGCGGGTCAGGAGAACCGTCCCGTTGCCGATGAGGTTCACGGTGGTCTCGAATCCGGCCGCGAGCAGAAGATTGGCGGTGGCCGTGAGTTCCCGGTCCGTCAACCGCTCGCCGTCGAGGTCGAGCGACACGAGCCGGCTCAGGATGTCCTCGCCCGGCGTCGTCCGCAGCCGGTCGAAGTGTCCGTGCATCCAGGCGTTGAGCGCCCGGATCGCCTTCTCGGCATGGGCGAAGGTGCGGTAGGACATGCCGAAGTCCAGACTCGGCGCCGCCTGGTGGCCCCATCGCAGGAACTGCTCGCGCATGTCGGTCGGGACGCCGAGAATCTCCGCGATCACCGTCACGGGCAACAGGCCGGCGTACCGGCCGACGAGGTCGGCGGTGTGCTTGCCGTCCAGCTGATCCAGCAGTCCGTCGGCAAGCTCCTCCACCCGCGGCCGCAGCGCATCGATGGCACGGGCCGTGAACACCTTGGAGACGAGGCGGCGGTAGCGGGTGTGGTCGGGCGGGTCGAGGGCGAGCAGCGACGGCGGGTCGATCGGCCCGATCGCGAGCTCGTCCGCCGCCCACGTCACCGCCCTTTGCATGATCCCGGGCAGCTGTTCCAGCGCGAACGGGACGCCGAAGGAGTCCGACCGCAGGATCGTGCTGCACAGTTGGTGGTCGACGGTGAGCATCGCCGCGCGGCCCTGGACCAGCCTGCCCCGCTCCCGGATGGACTCGTACAGCGGGTACGGGTTCGCCCGGCTCGACGGGAGCATGATCAGCTGCGCCTGGAGATCGCCCTGCCGTACGGCCCGGCGCAGGAACGCCCGCGGAATGCCGTGCCGAGTACCCCAGCGGATCATCGTTCCCAGTTGGGACCCGGTGCGCACGGTCATCCGGTCCTCCTCGAGTGCGTTTGTCCCGCTGCGAGCGTACGCCGCGGGGTGTAGGGACAAAGCCCTCCGCGGGACGATGGCCGAGGCCCGGACCTGCGGTCAGGATGGGGGCATGCCGGCCGTCGAACCGAGCCGTTCACCGTGGCAGACACGGTGGATGCCGTCCTGGGCGCCCACCCGCGTGGATCTCTGGCTGGCCTGCTTCGCCGCGCTCGTCCAGATAGGTGGCACGCTGGCTGCCGCGCACCGGCAGCCAGACCTTCGGCAGCTGGACGCGGGTGCCTTCGCGCTGTTGCTGGCCGGACCGGTGGCGCTGCTGTGGCGCCGGCGCTACCCGTTCGCCGTATTCGCCGTGACTTTCCTGTCCGTGCTCGGCTATCTGCTGTCCGGGTATGCGTACGGCCCGATCTACATCAGCATGATCATCGGCTTCGTCACGCTGGTCATGTGGGGCCATCGACTGCTCGCTGTGGGCGTCATCCTCGTCGGTTACCCCGTCTTCGTCTGGCTGGTGCCGCTGCTGACCGACGAGGGAGCGCCGTCGGCGGCGGCCGCGGTCGGCGTCCTGGCGTGGCTGCTGTTCCTGTTCAGCGTCGGTGAGGTGATCCGGTTCCGGCGCGGGCAGCTGGCAGAGGCGGCGCACGCTCGTTCCGAGGCGGTGCACCGGCAGGCGAGCGAGGAACGGCTGCGGATCGCCCGGGAGTTGCACGACGTCCTCGCGCACAACATCTCCCTCATCAGCGTCCAGTCGGGGATCGCGCTGCATCTGCTGCCGCCGTCCCGCGGGGGGAATGGCGACGGCACCTCCGTCGAGCCGGCTCGCGAGGCGCTGCAGGCGATCAACTCCGCCAGCAAGGAGGCGCTGCAGGAGTTGCGGGCGGCCCTGGAGGTCCTGCGCAACCCCGAAGAGGCCGCGCCACGGACACCGGCTCCCGCCCTGGCCGACGTCGAGCGGCTGGTGGCCCGCACCCGTACGGCGGGCCTTGACGTCCGCATGGAGGTGTCGGGCCGGACGGTTGCGCTGCCCCCTGCGGTGGAACGGGCGGCGTATCGCATCGTGCAGGAGGCTTTGACCAACGTCGTGCGGCATTCCGGCGCGACCCGGGCCGCCGTCCGGCTGGTGTACGGCGAGAAGGAGCTGCTCGTGGAGGTGGATGACGACGGCCGGGGGCGCGGCGGCGTGATGGACGACGTGGGGACCGGCAGCGGGATCGCCGGGATGCGGCAGCGGGCCACTGCGCTCGGCGGCGGCTTGGAGGCCGGCCCGCGGCCGGGCGGCGGATTCCGGGTACGCGCCCGGGTACCGGTTCGGGGGACGACGTGATCACTGTTGTCCTCGCGGACGATCAGGTGCTGGTGCGGGCCGGATTCCGCTCGCTGCTGGCCGCGCAGCCGGACATCGAGGTGGTGGGGGAGGCGGGCGACGGCGATGAGGCGGAGGCCGTCGTGCGCACCACCCACCCCGACGTCGTCCTGATGGATATCCGGATGCCGGGTACGGATGGCCTGGTCGCCACCCGGCGGATCGGTGCGGACCCGCAACTGCGCGACGTGCGCATCGTCATCCTCACGACGTTCGAGCTGGACGAGTACGTGTTCGAGGCGATCCGGGCCGGTGCCAGCGGGTTCCTGGTGAAGGACACCGACCCCCTGGAGCTGCTGCGGGCGGTGCGGGCGGTCGCCTCGGGTGAGGCGCTGCTGTCCCCGAGCGTTACCCGCAAGCTCATCGAGGAGTTCGCGACCCGCAGCCGGCAGCCGGAGTCGGCGATGGACCTGGGGCCCCTGACCGATCGCGAGCGGGAGGTCATGGCGCTCGTCGCGGAGGGGCTGAGTAACGAGGAGATCGGGCGGCGGCTGTTCGTCAGCCCGGCGACGGCCAAGACCCACGTCAGCCGGGCCATGACGAAACTCGGCGTGCGGGATCGGGCACAGCTGGTGGTGCTGGCCTACGAGAGCGGTCTGGTGCGTCCTGGGTGGCTCGAGTAGCGGACGATTCTTGATAACTTTGGTCGGCGTTCTTCGCCACCACGCACGCCATGAAGGGAATCGCGCATGAGCCGCGCCGACGTCCTGGTCTCCGCCGACTGGGCCGAGGAGAACCTGAACACGCCGGGGGTCGTGTTCGTCGAGGTCGACGAGGACACCACTGCCTACGACCTCAACCACATTCCCGGGGCCATCAAGCTGGACTGGAAGACGGACCTGCAGGACCCCGTGCGGCGCGACTTCGTCAGCAAGGAGCAGTTCGACGCCCTGCTCAGCGAGCGCGGGGTAGCGAACGAGGACACCGTCGTCCTGTACGGCGGCAACAACAACTGGTTCGCGGCGTACGCCTACTGGTACTTCAAGCTGTACGGGCATCACGACGTCCGGCTGCTGGACGGCGGACGCAAGAAGTGGGAGCTGGACGGCCGGGTGCGTTCCAGCGAGCCGGTGCAGCGGGAGAAGACGCAGTATGCGGCGAGCGAACAAGACACCTCGATCCGGGCCTTCCGCGACGAGGTGGTGGCCGCGATCGGCGCGCAGAACCTGGTGGACGTGCGCAGCCCCGACGAGTTCTCCGGGCGGCTGTTGGCCCCGGCGCACTTGCCTCAGGAGCAGTCGCAGCGCGCCGGGCACATTCCGACCGCGATCAACGTGCCATGGAGCAAGGCGGCCAAGGAGGACGGCACGTTCCGTCCGGACGACGAGCTGCAGAGGATCTACGGCGAGGCGGGCCTCGATCCCTCCCGTGACACGATCGCGTACTGCCGCATCGGCGAGCGATCCAGTCACACCTGGTTCGTCCTGCACGAGCTCCTCGGGCACCCGAACGTGAAGAACTACGACGGCTCCTGGACCGAGTACGGCTCCCTGATCGGCGTGCCGATCGAGAAGGACGTCTGACATGTCGTGCGGAGCACCGGAACAGGGCAGCAGCTTGGAAGGGGTCGAGGTGGCCGGTCAGACGGTGATCCAGGGGCAGGTGGTGCGGGATGACGCACCCGTCGCGTCGGCGTACGTTCGCCTCCTGGACGCCAGCGGCGAGTTCACCGCGGAAGTGGTGACGAGCGCGAACGGGGACTTCCGGTTCTTCGCCGCACCGGGGGAGTGGACCTTGCGGGCGCTGGCCACCGGCGCCCAGGGCGAGTGTGCCGTCAGCGCTGACGTCGGCGTCACCACCGTTCAGGTGGAGCTGGCCGGCGTCTAGTACGTTCGCTGATCGAGTCGATGAAGATCAAGTGTGCGCAAAGTGCCGATCCTGAACCAGATTCTCAGCATTATGCGCACACTCGATCTTCGATTGATCAGCCGAACCGCTGACCCCGCGACGATCTGATCCGCCGCGCTCGCTGCCTACCCTGAGGCGACGACCGAGACGGGTGGCGGGGGTATGGCGATCAACCGAGCAAGTGTCCGACGTGCGCTGGGCCGGGACTGGGGCGGCGCGGCAGTCGAGCACGCCCTGCTGTGGGCGATGCTGGCTGCCGTGACGATCGCGCTCGGCGGACTGGGCCGCTATCTGGTGGCCGACCTCGCCGGTTCGTTCGCGTCGTTTCCCTAGGATGTGATCTTGGCTGAGCTCAGGTCTTTCGGCTGCCCGTGAGTGACCGCAGCGGCTCGGGCAAGGACCGCCCCCAGCGGCGCAACGCCGCATAGCCGACGCCGGCCCCCACGGCCACCGGCCACTCGATCGCACCGAAGACAGCAAGGGCGCCCGCGCCGACGTAGGCCGGCAGCCCACCCCGGCGGTCGAGGACGTCGCGCGCCTTCGTCACCGGAACGCTCACGAGCCCGACGGCTGTCCCTGCCGCCGTGCCGATCCGCTCCTCGATGCCCGCCGGACGGCGGGCCCGGCTGGAGCGCGCCGAGCGGGCGGTCGTTGTCCCACGGGTTCGCGAGGTCGTGCTGCCGGTGGCCCGGGAAGTGCTCCGCGCCGAACTGGCGCGGCTGGTGGTGCCGGAGCTGGTGCGGCGCGACCGGGTCGCCGACGACCGTCCGGATGTGGACCGGCCCGACGATGACCGTCCCGATGTGGACCGGCCCGACGAGGCACGGCCCGACGAGGCACGGCCCGACGAGGCACGGCCCGACGAGGCGCGGCCCGACGAGGCGCGGCTCTGCCTGGACGTGCGACTGCGAGCCGACGAAGACCCGCTTGCCTTCTTCTGTGCTGTTGCTTGCGTAGTCTCGGCCGGCTGTGCTGTCGCGGTGTCGCTGGCCTCGGTGGATTCCGGCGCCTGGTCGCTGGCCATAACACTCGGCTCCCCTCGGACGAAGTTGAGGTAAATTCCGGATGAACTGCATCGTTGCAGCCTCGTGGGGTATCGCCAGTCGTGATGCTGAGTTCCCTGACAGCTCCGTTGAGAGCTCCGCTGCGGCTCGCCGGCGCGACGACGATGACGGCCGCACGCGTCGTCGGCGGCTTGACGGGCCTCGACCAGGTCGCGAGCAACGTTGCCGCCGTCGGTGAAGCCGTTGCCCGCGAGATCCCCGCAGCCGTCGACGCTGCGCGCGACCTGGGTCCGGGTCGGCATCACCGCCAGGTCTGGAGCGGTCACGGCCGCGCCAATATCGAGGTGCGCGGGCTGGAGGGCTCGGGACCGCGGCACCGCCGCGTCGCCCAGGCCGCCAAGCGACGGGTCAACAGGCTTTCCGGCGTCCGGTGGGCCGAGATCAACGCTGTCACCGGTGAGCTTCTGGTCAGTTTCGACGAGCGCCGCGTCGAAGTCGGCACGTTGCTTAACGCCGTCCGTGCTGCCGAGGAAGCGGCGGGCACCCGCACGCAGGACTTGCCATGGTCCCGGCCGATCCCCCCCGGACACCCGGCTCCGATCGCCGCAGCCGCACTGGAACTCACGGCGGACTGCATCGCCGTGATGTCAGGCGTCGTCGGACGGGTGATCCACGTGCCGGCCGTGCCGCGCGGCGCGCAGATCCTCGTCGCGCTGTTGGAGGTTGAGCGGCCGCTTCGTCGCGAGCTCAAGCGCCGTATCGGCCCGCTCGGCACCGATGCCACGCTCGCCTTGCTCGGGGCGGTGGGACAGGGCCTGTCGCAGGGCCCCGGCATGCCCGCCGTTGACGCGCTGTACCGGCTGGAGCTGCTGGCCGAGGCGCTGTCCCGGCGGACGGTCTGGCAACGGCGTGAGGCCGAGTTGTGTTCGCGTGCCGCTCCACACTCGGTGGAGGAACGACCACCTCGCCCGGCCCCCCGACCCAAGGGCCCGATCGAAACGTGGAACGAGCAGCTCAGCCTCGGCGGACTGTTCTCGGCCGCGACCGTTCTCGGGCTCACCGGGCAAGCCGGTCGCGCCGCGGACGCCGTCCTCGTCGCCGTCCCCCGCGCAGCCAGGTACGGTCGCGGCGCATTCGCGGCCACCGCCGCCCGGCAGTTGGCGAAGAGCGGCGTCGTCTCGCTCAACGCCGCCGCCTTCCGCCGGTTCGACCGAATGTCCGCCGTCGTCCTGGATTCCGGCGTCCTGTGTGGATCTCGTGCGCAGATCCTCGCCGTGGACGCCACCGCGGACGCCGACACCCGGACGGTATGGCAGGCCGCCGGCCGGGTACTCCGCGATCTGTCGATGGACGAGTTGCTCGATTCCCTCCCCCTCCGCCAGGACGGCCTCACCCTCGCCCGACCATCGCGGGCGGGCGCGAATGGCGACCCGCCCGGCGGCGCGTGGCTCACATTGCGCCGGGGGAATCGCCGGGTGGGTCGCGTGCTGGTGGGCCGGGAACCCGAGCCGCTCGCCGACGCGCTGATCGAGGCGGCACAGAGTACGGGTGCGCGCGTGCTGCTGACCGAGGACGTCGGACTCGGGGATCTGCTGCCCCGAGCCGACGACGTCATCCCGGCCGGCGAGAAGGTCGACGACGCCGTGCGGCGTCTGCAGCAGGAGGGGCACGGGGTGCTCGTCATCTCGGCGAGCGACGATGCTTCGCTGGCGGCTGCGGACGTCGGCGTCTGCGTGCTGCTGGAGAACGGCTGCGAGTCGTGGTCGGGCGACCTGCTGTGCGGACCCGACCTGGTGGATACCTGGCGGGTTCTGCGGGTGGCCGCGGACGCTCGGCCGGTCAGCGAAGCCGCGGTCCGCCTGGCCAAGGCGGGATCGGCACTGGGCACCCTGCTCGCGCTGGTCGGCGGTCGAGGCGGTGGTAGATCGGCAGCGCTGGCCCCCGTCTACTCCGCCGGATTCGTGGCCCTGCTCAGGGGCACCACCGTCGGCCTGCGCGCCACACGGCAACACCCGCCGACACCGGTGGTGCACGTTCCCTGGCATGCGCTGGACCCGCCGGACGTGTTGTCCCGCCTGCGCCAGCCCGCCACACAGCAGCAGCAGTCGCTGTGGGTGGCGTCCGTGGAACGGGCGCGGGGCGTCGTCTCCCGCTGGGAGGGCGCTCCCGTCCTGCACCGTGTCGTGAGCCCGGTCCGCTCGACGGCGTGGTTGGCGCGCGCGTTCCGGGAGGAACTACGCGATCCGCTGACCCCGGTGCTCGCCGTCGGGGCGGCGGCGTCCGCCATCGTCGGGTCGGGTGTCGACGCCGTCCTGGTGGGGTCGGTGATGACCGGGAACGCCCTGATCAGTGCCGGACAACGGGTCCGCGCCGAGGGCGCCATCCGGCAATTGCTCATGGCTCAAGAGGTGGTCGCACGCCGGCTGTCGGGAGACGTCGACATCGGTGACAGCAATCAAGTCGGCACTCAGGACGGCACGCAGGACGGCACGGAGAACGGCGCTGAGGATGGCGCTTGGAAGGGCTTGGACGCCGCCCGTCTCGATCGGCCCTTCGACAAGGTGCCGTCGGCCGCCCTCGCGCCGGGCGACGTCATCGCGCTGCGGGCTTCGGACGTCGTGCCCGCCGACGTCCGGCTGATCGCCGCCGTCGACCTCGAGGTGGACGAATCCACACTGACGGGGGAGTCCGCACCGGTGCAGAAGTCGGTGCGCGCGACGCCCGGCGCGCCGCTGGCGGAGCGCACCTGCATGGCATTCGAGGGAACCACTGTGCTCGCGGGCTCTGCCTACGCGGTCGTGGTCGCCACCGGCGACGCCACCGAGGGGGGCCGGGCGACCCGGGCGGCGGGGCGGTCTGCGCCGGCGGCCGGCATTCAGGCCCGGCTCGGTGAAGTCACCCGCGTAGCGCTGCCGGTGACCGGCCTGGGCGGGCTTCTCGTCACCGGGCTTGGCGTGCTGCGCGGCCTGCCGCTGCGGCAGGCCGTGGCGGCGGGTGTCTCGATCGCCGTCGCCGCCGTACCGGAGGGTCTGCCGCTGGTCGCGACCGTCGCCCAGGCATCCTCGGCGCGGCGCCTGTCCCGGCGCGGCATTCTGGTCCGCTCCTCGCGGACCCTGGAGGCGCTCGGCCGGGTGGACACGATCTGCTTCGACAAAACCGGGACTCTCACCGAGGGGCGGCTCGCCGTGGACCGGCTTGCCGGCGCACATGAGGAGCTGGACCCGGCGGAGGCGTCGGGTCAGCGGTTGCTGCTGGCGGCGGGTCGGGCCTGCCCACCGGCCGGAGCGGACGACGTGCAGCGGCTGCCGCACGCCACGGACCGCGCCATCGTCGAAACGGCGCTGCAGTTGGACGCCTCGTTGGGGGGCTGGAGGCTGGACGTCGAGGTGCCGTTCGAGAGCAACCGTGGGTACGCCGCGTCGCTGGGACACGATTCGGACGGCACGGTCCTCGCGGTCAAGGGCGCGCCGGAGGTGATCCTGCCGCTGTGTGCCGAGATGAACGGCCGCACGCAGGATGCCGGCAATGCTCGGGCAGGGGCGGAGCGCATGGCGGAGAAGCTGGCGGCCGACGGGCTGCGGGTGATCGCCGTGGCCGAGCGGCGTGACGTCGACGTTCCGCGGAAGGCCGGTGGACAGCACAACGGCGTCGAGTCCCATGTCACCGACCTCAGCCTCGTCGGATTCGTCGGCATCGCCGACCGGCCTCGGGCACAAGCCGTGCACGCGGTCCGGTCGCTGGCTGCCGAAGGCGTGCGTGTCGTGATGGTCACCGGGGACCATCCGACGACCGCTGCCGCGATCGCCCGGTCCATCGGTGTCCCCGACGGTGCGGTGCTGACCGGTCCGGAACTGGAGCGGATGACGGAGGATCAGCGCATCAACCGGGTCCCGGAGGCGACCGTGTTCGCGCGCGTCTCGCCGGAGCAGAAAGTACGGATCGTGGAGGCACTGCGCGGTGCCGGCCGGACCGTCGCCATGACGGGTGACGGTACGAACGACGCCGCGGCGATCCGGTTGGCCGACGTGGGGATCGGTGTCGGGGCGAAGGGGTCGACATCCGCGCGCTCCGCCGCCGACCTGGTCATCGCGGGCACGGACATCACGCTGATCCACGACGCGCTGCTGGAGGGCCGGGCACTGTGGCGGCGGGTGCGGGACGCGGTCTCGATCCTCGTCGGCGGAAACGCCGGCGAGGTGGCGTTCATGGTGCTCGGGACGGCGCTGGCCGGCCGGGCACCGATCAACACTCGTCAGCTGCTGCTGGTCAACATGCTCACCGACATGTTCCCGGCCTTGGCCGTGGCCGTTGCGGAGCGGCCGGCTGACGCCGCTGACATGGGGCCGGCGGATGCTCCGACCGATACCGAGGAGGACGTCGAGGCGTCCGCCGGGGTGCCGTCGGCTCTGGGCG
>Ga0081539_10000269_pt1 | contig 119082 bp, 104 predicted proteins | sample TabmetS4T2R2_FD_71023 | JGI IMG/M metagenome (GOLD analysis project Ga0081539, IMG submission 71023) | Tabebuia heterophylla rhizosphere microbial communities from the University of Puerto Rico - S4T2R2 | ecosystem: Host-associated > Plants > Roots > Rhizosphere ... | reverse complement strand
AGGTTTCCCCGCCCTTCACCCGCTCCCGTCCAGCCCGAAGGCAGCGCCCCGTAGTGGGCACGGACGGTTACCCAAGGCCCCCCGAGTCCGTGCTTGCGAGGCACGTCCGCGGGCGCCGCATCGGCCTTCGGGGTTGCCCCTTCCGGCCAGCTCTCGCTCTGCCCCACTTCAGGATCGCCTCTAGAAGCGCCCCTCATTGGACAGGACACGGGCAGGATATGCGAGGTCTTAAGGGCGGGGATAGGTATACATTCACAAAATCGTGAACGGGCTCAATGTCCGCGATCCTCGCAGCGTCGCGAGCACGATATCGGCGGCGCGCACGCTTGGCGGGGCGCTGCCGGTCGCCATGATCGCATCGAGCCGCGAAAACGCCTCGAGCTGGCGGCGGCGTTGCGGGGTGTCCTCGAGAACATCGCGCAGCGCAGGTGCGAGCTTTTCGGGCGTCGCGTCAGCTTGCATGAATTCGGGGACCACGTTCTCGCCGATCACCAGATTTGCGAGAATGACCGACGGGGTTTTGGCGAGCGCCAGCGCGAGCCACATCTCGATCGGACCGGCGCGGTAGGCGCCGATCATCGGCACGCCGGCGAGCGCGAGTTCCAATGTCACGGTGCCGGATTTGGCAAAGGCGGCGTGCGCAATCCGGAATGCCGCTTTCTTTTCCTGCTCGCCGACCGCGATGCGCGGCTGCAGCTGCCAGTTCGCGACGCCCTCGCGAACCGCATCGATGAGATGCGGCATCGTCGGCAACACCAGCTCGAAATCCGCACCCTGCTCCCGCAACAGCCGCAACGTCTCGCCGAACACCGCCATATGGTGCCTGATTTCGCTGCCGCGGCTGCCCGGCAGCACCAATAGAACCGGCGGCTTTGCGTCACGGCGTCGCTGCTCAGCGGCGTCGGGCCGAAGCGCGCCGATCTGTTCGATCAGGGTGTGGCCGATATAGCTGCAGGGCGGCCCGCCAAGCTTACGATACGCCTCCGGCTCGAACGGCAGCAGCGCCAGCACGTGGTCGATGTAGCGGCGCATCGCGCGCGCGCGTCCCGATCGCCATGCCCACACCGTGGGCGCGACATAGTCGACGATCGGTATCGACGGCGCGCGCGTGCGCACCTGCCGCGCGACGCGATGGGTAAAGTCCGGACTGTCGATAATCACCAGGATATCCGGAGCCGCCGCGACGGCGGCGTCGGCGGTTTCGCGAACCCGCCGCAGAATCATCGGCAGTTTTCGCACCACCGCGGTAAATCCCATGATCGACAGTTCGTCGATCGGAAACAGCGATAGCAGGCCCTCGCGCGCCATGGTCAGCCCGCCCACGCCCTCGAACCGCACGGCATCGCCGAGCCGCTGGCGTAGCACCTTCATCAGGCTGGCGCCCAGCCGGTCCCCGGACTCCTCCGTCGCGACCAGAAAAATCTTTCGCGCGACGACCGCGGCTGGCTTTGGTGCCATCACGCTGGCAGACCTGCAATGAAGAGGCCTGCGCGGTCCGCCGCCTCGATCATGGCCTGCGGTTCGGCCACCAGGGTATTGCCGGCGACGATGGCGATTCCGGCGAGTTGCGCGGCAGCAGTGCCCTCGATGGTTCGCGGTCCCATCGTCGGAAGGTCGAAACGCAGATCCTGTCCGCTCTTCGGCGCCTTCACCAGCACGCCATGCCCGGGCCTTGCCCGAATGCGCCCCTCCGCGCGCAACCGCGCCACTCGCGCCAGCAATCCGTCCGTGCCCTCGATGTCTTCCACGCCGAGCACATGGCCGTCGACCACGATTGTCGCCTGCCCAATGTCGAACGGGCTCAGTGCCCGCAACACCTCCCGCCCCCTCGCGATATCGGCATCGGCCGCCGGGTTCGGAGCGGCACGCGTGAGGCAACCCTGCGGCATCAGCAAGTCCGGCGCGGCATCCTTGATGCCAACCATCCGAAAACCGTCTTTTTCCAGGATGCGGCCGACGCTGGACAGCAGATGATCGTCGCCGCCGCGGAACGCTCTGAGAACGCTCGGCATGGCACGGAGCGTTTTCCAGTCGAGCCGGATCTCGGACAGCGCGGGCCGCACCAGCGCCCCGATGAACATCAGGTCGCGGCAGTTTTCCGTGCGCAACAACTTTGCGAGCCTGCCGAGCTGGCCGATCGAAATCCAGTGGTGGCGAAACCGTGCCACCTGCGCAGGATCGCAGACGCCCCTTAGAGCGAAAAAAACCGGGGTGATGCCGCGCGCGCTCAAGGAGTCCGCGACCGCGAAGGGCAGCACGCCGCCCGCCGCGATCAGGCCGATGGGCGATGAAATCTGCAGCGGCTGATTCATGCTTATCCCGGCTACCCCGTGATCAAGACTTGTTGCCGCCATCCGCCGGCAAGCACAGCGCGCGATGCTTGCTGTTGGCGATGAAGCTCAGAATCTCGGCGATCGCGGAATCTTCAGCCGCGAGCGGTTGTACATCGTTGAGCCGTTCAGCAAACAGGCCCGGCCCATGGAACAGCCTTTGATAGAAGGCGCGCACCGCGGCGAGCCGCTCGCGGGTAAACTTGCGACGCTTCATTCCGATGATATTGAGGCCTTCGAGAACGGCGTACTGGCCGTTCACCAGCCCGAACGGGATCACGTCGCCGCGCACGCCGCAGACGCCGCCGATCATTACCTGGGGCCCGACCCGCGTGAACTGATGCACCGCGGACAGCCCGCCGATGAAAACGAAATCCCCGATCTCGCAATGACCGCCGAGCGTCGCCGAGGTCGCGAAGATCACGTCATCGCCGACCTGGCAGTCATGGCCGACATGGCTGCAATTCATGAAATAGCCGCGGTCGCCGACCCTGGTGATGCCGCCGCCCGCCACGGTGCCGGCATTCATGGTCACCGACTCGCGGATCGTGCAGCCCTCGCCGATCTGAAGTTTTGTCAATTCGCCGCGATAGCTCAGCGACTGCGGCGGCGTGCCGAGCGAGGCGAAGGGATAGATCGTGCAGTTGGCCCCAATCGTGGTTTGCGCGGTGATATGCACATGCCCGATCAACCGGCAACCTGCGCCGATCACGACCTGCGGGCCGATCAAGCAATACGGACCGATCGAGGCGCCCTCGCCAATCACAGCGCCTTCTTCAATCCGCGCGGTGGGATCGATTGTGCTCATCGAATGGTCTCGGGCGGGTTGGTTGTCATAGAGGAAAGTGCCGCGTTTTCCGGTGGTTAGCGTGCGAAACCAGCGCTGTCCAGTGACGTATGGTTTCGCAGTGTTTCGGCCGCGGAGCTGAAACCGAAAATTAAAGAAGTTGGCCCCGATATGTCGCTAACCTTGGGTCGATGGACCGAGAACAAACCTCCTCTGCGTTCAAAGACAATCAAGCGGCCGGCATGAGACGTTACCTCCGTTGGTTCTTTCATCTGCTGACGGTGGTTTCGTTCGCCGCGCTTTTGTTCGCAATCTACAAGGATGCATCGTATCAAAATCATCTGGCGAGCCGGCCCGAAACCGCTCAATCTGACCTCGGCCGCACTATTCCGCATCACGCCAGACATCACATGGTTTATATCTCACCCGAGGAAGCGCGACGCGTGGATGAACTGGAGAGTTACCGACGTTGGTCCGCGGTGGCGCTGGTGGTTTTCGGCCTGATTGGCGCCGGGCTTGATCGTTCGCGGCCCAAAACGTCGGACGGAAAATCATAACCGAGCAATCTCACCCAAGCGTGCCGAAGCCGGCCGTCGACTAGGGACGATTTGCGCCTCCGCCGAGTACGCCGCTGCCGCCGCATCGATCGCCGCCATGACCGACGACGTCGCGGTATGGTGCACCATGTGCCCATTGCCCGGCACGCGAACCATCGTGCTCTGGCGGACCTGCCCATGAAGACGGCCGGATTGCCGGTCGGTATCGATCAGCCGGTCATCGGCGCCCGCAATGATGATCACCGGCATCCGCAGGTCCTGGTACTTCCGGCGGGCAGCAAATGCGTTGGGGATCATGAGCGCGGACTCTTCCGCGCTGGCCTGGAGCTGGGATGGTCGAACCGCCATCTCCTTCGGAAAGCCGCCGAACCTCGCCGGCACCGATCTGGGGCCGAAAACCACCTTCAGCAGAAGCGGCCATACCATCCGGCTTATAAGCGGCGAAAGCGTGTAGCTCAGCAGGTCTCCCAAACCAGGAATGGCCGGGGCGCCGAGGGCCAGGAAATCCGCCCGGGGAGCAGGAAAGTAAAAGCCGGACGCGAGGATAAGCGCCTCAACGAATTCGGGATGCTTCAGCGCAAGCGACACGGCGACCGAGGCGCCCCATGAATGTCCAAGCACGAGACCGCTGTGCACGCCAAGCCTGCGCAGCGCCTCGAAAAACAGCTCCGCCTGGGCATCCGGCGTCCATACAACGTTTCCGGGACGCTGGCTGTGGCCGTATCCCGGGCGATCGAACACGATGACCCTGTAATTTATGGCAGCCAGTTCGATCAGTCCGCTCGATTCGAAATCCTGGATCATGCTGCCGTTGCCATGAAAAAGGATCAACGGCCGGCCGGACCCGCGCTCCACGTAATGAAGCCTGACCCCCTTCACCTCCATGAACCGCCCGGCCGGCGGATTGTCGCGTTGTGCCTTCTTGGCGAGCTGCCGATTAAGGATCGCTGACGCAGCCAGCGCTGCGGCCGCGACGCCTGCGGCGACATAAGGCCGGGCCTTGATCGCCGACAGCGATTTGCTGAGTATTGAAGGGGAACTGTTGCGGGGACGGCCCTGATCCAAAAAGCGCATGCACGATCACCCGGAGCTTCTGAGAAATGTTGCGGCGAATGACGAACCGCCGGACGGGCCATTCGTTCCGCTCGCCTTCAGGCGGCTCTGCGGAACAATCCTCGGCCTGCGCGTTCGGAAAAGTTCAGGGCCTGAAACAATTTAAGCGCTCTATCGTCTTATCTGGATGGAGCGCGCGATGGATCAGAAGCAGCTTGTCATCCATCTTCTGGAAAAGGCCCGCAAATACCGCGGCTATGCACGATGGGTCGGCGACCGGCAAACCGTCAGGAGCATATTGGCTTTGGCGGCCGAACTGAGAGACCGGGCACGCGCTCTGGCACATCCGGATGAAGGCAAGATTCGGAACCGGGCCCGAGAAATCTGGGAGGAAAACGGCAAGCCCGCAGGACGGGATCTGGAGTTCTGGCTGCAGGCGGAACGAGAATTTCGGGACGCGCAGGCGCTGGCAAAGCAGGTCGAGGACGACGAGGTTTGAAGAGAGGACGCCTCAACAGCGATTCTGAACAGTATCACTGAATGCAAAATATCAAATCGAGCCTAATGGCTCACGAAGGTGGAGAGTCTCACGGCCGAGTACAAAGCCAAACGTAACCCCGATCGCTGTCCTTCTCACCCCGGCGCCGTGCTTGATGACATCATGCCTTCGCTGGGCAAGCCGAAGGCCGAGATCGCCCGGCTGCTCGGAATTTCCCGCCAGCACCTTCACGAGATTCTGGAAGAGAAGAAGCCCGTCAGCCCCAAGGTGGCAGCCAGGATCGGCAAGCTTATCGGCAACGGACCGGCCATCTGGCTTTGTCTGCAGGCAGCTTACGATGCCTGGCATGCGGAGCGGGAGGTGGACGTAGGTAAGATTCCGACTTTGGAGCAGGCGTAGACGCCTCGTAGGATGGGCAAAGCGGCCGGGCGCGAATGCGCCCCGGCAGCGTCCCCACCGATTGATCGCGGAAACCTTCGATTCAAAAATGGTGGACACGGCGCCAACAGCGCCTTCGCCCACCCTACGAACTAACCGCTTCCGTCCAACTTTCCGAGAATGCCAACGCCGACGTCGAGAACGGCCGCCCCTCGCGTTCGCGCGGCCAGGATCGTCCCCCCGCTTCGACGCCGTTGCGGACGAGACGCGTGCCGAGTGCCGGGATCAGCACGGTGCAGACGCCGTAGCGCCGGTCCGGAATCTGATTCGGCTGCGAGTGGATGAGCAGCGGCTCGCCGATTTCGAACCAGGTAAGCGAGATCTCTTCCGCGTGCGCCTTGACGTGCTCCGTCCAGAAATAGCGTGGATCCCCTGCTTTGGAGAATTGCGCGTCCGCACAGGGGATCGTTGTGTCGGAAAGTTCGGCATTGAGCATGCCTTGTACGGTCGACTGCAGCCACCGCGCCATCGCGATGTTGTCGGAATAAATGCGCCAGCGCCGTTCCGTCAGCTCGCTTTTCAAGTAGAGCACGTGGCCGGGACCAGCCGGCGAAAAGATGATCCGCCAATAGCTGGCCTCGGTTGAGTTCGGCTCGCCGTCCTTCGCACTCAAGCGTATGAACGGGTTCTCGCCCGTCAGGATCGTCTTGTTGGGATCGGCAATGCTCATCAACCATCCTCCTCAGTCGGTCAGCATGGCGCCGACGTCGGCCTCGGCGACGGTAGCGCCGTTCACCTTGGCATCGCCGTGAAACCACCACATGGTCTTGCGGCGGCCGATGCTGCGCATGTGGTATTCGATGGTGTCTCCCGGCATCACCGGTTTGCGAAACTTGCACTTGTCGATGGTGAGGAAATACACCGCGCGCGGCTTCTCGGTGCCCACCACCGAGAGGATACCGATGACGCCGGCGGTCTGCGCCATGGCCTCGATCATCATCACCCCCGGATACACCGGGCGCTCGGGGAAATGACCGAGGAACGGCATTTCGTTGAACGTTACATTCTTGATTCCGATGCCGCTGTAGTCGGCCCTGATATCGACGACCTTATCGATCAGCAGCATCGGATAGCGATGCGGGAGCGTTTTCAGGATGGTGTTGATGTCCACCATCGCGATCCTGACCGGCGACTCCGTCATTCGCCGCCCTCGCCGCTCGGCTTTGCGGGAACCGATCCCCCAGCCGGCGCGCCGTCGCGCACCAGGCGCTCGACCGCGACGATTTCCCGGAACCACTGCCTGGTCGGCTTGGCAAAGAAGCCGCCCCAGCGCCCGCGGGCGGGCACGTCGTCTTTGACGCCGCTCATTGCCGTGATCTGCGCGCCGTCCCCTATATTCACGTGATTGTTGATCCCTACTCCGGCGCCGAGCGCCACGTGGTCGCCAATCGTCAGACTGCCGCCAAGCGCCGCTTTGGCGGCAAGCAAGCAATGCCGACCGACGGTCACATTGTGACCGATCTGGACCTGGTTGTCGATTTTGGTGCCTTCGCCGACAACGGTATCGCGCAAGCTGCCGCGGTCGATGGTCGTTCCCGCGCCGATTTCGACGTCGTCCTGGATCAGCACGCGGCCGGTCTGCGGCACCTTTACCTGGCGGCCGGCGCCGAAAACGAAGCCAAAACCATCCTGCCCGATATGGCAGCCGGGGTGAATCAGGACGTTGTTGCCAACCAGCGCGAATTGAATCGTGGTGCCCGCGCCAACGTCGCAGTCCCTGCCGATCTTGACATTGGGTCCGATCACAACGCCGGAGCCGATCACCGAACCGGCGCCGATTTCGACGCCGGGCCCGATCACGGCAAATGGATCGACGGTCACGTCGTCTTCCAGATGCGCCGTCGGATGAAGCACGGCTGACGTGGCGATGCCGCAAGTCGCGAACCACGAATGCGGGCGAAGCGAATCGGCATGAAGCTCGCGCGCGAAGGTCACAAATGCGCGGAACGGGTCCGCCGTGCGCAGCACCGCGACATGCGAGGGCACAGCCGCGGCAAATCTTTCGCTCACCAGACAGGCCCCGGCGCGAGTCTGGGCCAGCTGGCGGGCGTATTTCAGATTGTCGAAAAATATCAGGTGCGAGGGCCCCGCTTCGTCCAGCGAGGCCAGACCGCTGATCTTGAGCCCGGCGCGCGAAGGATCGACCAAATGCGCGCTTGTCAACGCCGCGATTTCAGCGAGCGTCGACGAAGGAGGTTGCTTGAAGAACGTCGGCTGCGCCATTCCATCCGCTGCGGTCCGGCCTGCATCAAACCTCAGAACGAGGTGCCGCCGCCGAACTTGAATTGCTGTACCCGATCATACACACCCTTGGTAAGCGGCACCGCGTAGTCGAAGCGCAACGGTCCGAACGGCGAGGCCCAGATCAAACCGACGCCCACCGAGGTGCGGATCAGGTTCTGGTTGTCGTACACCATGGCGCAGTTGCAGGGAAAGCCGTTGACGAGGCCGTTGATTTCACCGGTCAGCGGATTCGAGGTCGGCCCCCTGTAATCGAACAGCGAGCCGGCGTCGGCATAGACCGCGCCCTTGAGCCCGACTTCCTTCGGCAGGAACCAGAACGGCATCTGCAACTCGGCCGACGCGCCCCAGTATTTGGTGCCGCCCAGGGCATCGCCGCCGCCGGTGAAGGGGAAGAAGGTCAGGTCGCGCGGCCCGATTCCATTGGGGGCAAAGCCGCGGACGAGGTTCGGTCCCATTTGAAAATGATCGAGCATCCGGATGTTATTGTTGCCGATCTTGTCCAGGCTGCCCGCCTGAATATGGATCAGGCCGACGATATCGGAGACCAGCGGCTGGTAGAACTTTCCGTCGAATGCGCTCTTCAGATAGGTCACGTCGCCGCCGACGCCGGCGAAGTCCTGCCGGAAGTCGAGCAGCAGGCCGTCGGTGGGATTCTTGTTGTTGTCCAGCGTATTGAAGTTGAGGGTATAGCCGACCAGAGAGGTCAGGGTCTTGCCGTTCGCCAGTTCCTTGCGGACCGGAAGCGAAGATTCGCCATCGCCCAAACAACCGGGGATTCCGCTGATAAGGAAGTTACCAGTGGGATCGACGCCGCCCAGCACCTGGTTGATATAGGCCGGCGTCGGGTAGAAACCCTGACCCAAGGAGTTGGCTGGAAACAGGTTGTTACAATTGTTCAGCGTCGGCGGCAGCGAGACCGAGCTCTGATACAGCGAATAGCGCAGCTGCAAGGACAGATCCTCGCGCAGGCCGAAGCCGAGCCGCGGGCTGAAGCCCATCGTCTTGGTGTTGTACGATATGTAGCGGTTAGCGAGCTGCTCGCGGTAGAACAGGTCGAGACCGCCGGCGACGCGATAGTCGAACAGATAAGGCTCGACGAAGGACAGCGAGCCGCCCCGGGCATACTGGCCGTACTGCACCGCCGCCTTGGCGAACATGCCGCGGCCGAGGAAATTGCGCTCGGAGATCGAGACTTCGGCCAACGCGCCGTCCGACGTCGAATAGCCGCCCGACACCGAGAAGTCACCGGTGGATTTCTCTTCCAGATCCACCACCAGGATCACGCGATCGGTCGAAGAACCGGGTTCGGTGCCGATTTTCACGGTCTTGAAGAAATCGAGATTCTTCAGACGGCGCTCGGTGCGATCGACCAGCGCGCGGTTATAGGCATCGCCCTCGGACACGTCGAATTCACGGCGGATCACGTAATCCCGCGTCCGGGTGTTGCCGCGTATGTTGATGCGCTCGATGTAGGTCCTCGGCCCCTCGTCGATCGCAAAGACGATCGACACGGTATGCGTCTCGAAATTGCGGTCTCCGCGCGGACGCACGGCGGCGAAGGCATAGCCTCGCCGCGAGGCCTCGATCTGCATTTCCTCGACGGATTTTTCCAGCGCTTCGGCATTGTAGACCGAGCCGACATTCACGCGCGAGAAACTGCGCAGTGAATTGCCGTCCAGGGTCGGAATCGAGGACTGGAACTCAACCGATCCGACGCGGTATTGCTGGCCTTCCTCGATCTTGAACGTGACCAGGAACCCGCCCTTCTGGGGATCGTATTCCGTCAACGCGGCCACCACCTGCACGTCGGCGAAACCGCGCTTCAGATAATAGCGGCGAATAAGGTCGCGGTCGGCCTCGATCCGGTCGGGATCGTAGACGTCGGCGCCCCCGAGGAAGCTCAAAATGTTGGATTCGCGGGTCTTGATGACGTCGCGCAGCCGGTATGAGGAAAGCGCGACATTGCCGATGAATTCGATCGACTTGACGCCGGTCTTGGAGCCTTCGGTGATGGTGAAGACCAGATCGACCCGGTTGTTCGGCTGTTCGATGATTTCGGGATTGACGCGCACATCGTAACGGCCGGAGCGGCGATAGATTTCGGCGATGCGCTGGGCATCGGACTGCACCATCGGACGCGACAGGGTGCCCCTCGGCTTGGACTGGATTTCCGCCGAAAGCTGCTCGTCCTTGACCTTCTTGTTGCCCTCGAAGGCCACCCGCCCGATCACCGGGTTTTCAACCACAGTCACCACCACCCGGCCGCCGGCCTGGTTGATCCTGACGTCCTGGAACAGGCCGGTTTCGATCAGCGCCTTCAGGCCGTCATCGATGCGGCCCTGGTCGAGCCGCCCGCCGGGACCGGGCTTGAAATAGGAGCGAATGGTCTCGACTTCGACGCGCCGGTTGCCTTCGACGACGATCGAGGCAGCGGTCTGGGCGGCGGCCGGCGAGGACATCAATGCCGCGGCCACCGTGGCGACAACAGGCATGGCGACCAAAACCAGGGCGGCGAACAAGCCTCCCCGTACTCGCATTCCAACAGTCATGCGCAACGCGCCCTTGTTATTCTTTAGCCGGCCCGCACCCCTACGAACCGGCAGATTCCCATTTGTTGTCCTGCTTGTAGCCAATTTGGCCGGGGCGGCAAACGGCCTTTCGCAGTGCAAAACCAATTTCATTCCAGGACGTTGCCTATCGGCCACGCGACTCAAAAGGCCCCTCATGACGCGGCCAGATGCAGGATGTCGTTATAGGTCGCAAACACCATCAGCATCAGCACGAGGCCGAGACCGATCTTGAACCCCATCTCTTGCGCCCGTTCCGACAGCGGGCGGCCGCGGACGGCTTCGACTGCATAGAACAAAAGGTGACCGCCATCGAGCAGCGGCACCGGAAACAGGTTGAGCAGTCCGATCGAGATCGACAGCACTGCGGCGAGATGGATCAGGGCGGCGACCCCGATGGTGGCGACCTGCCCGGATATCTGGGCGATCCTCAAGGGCCCGCCGACCTGGTCGGCCGCCTCGCGGCCGGTGAACACGCCGCCGATATAGGCGAGCGTCCGGTCGACCACGAACCAGGTTTCCTTGATGCCGAGCCAAAGCGCGGTTGCCGGATTGACGCGCTCGGTCAGGACGTCGCCCGGATTCGTCGCACGCGTGATGCCGAGCACGCCGAGCCGATGCACATTGCCGAAATTGTCTTTGACTTCCTTAAGCTCCGGGGTGCCCTGCAGTGTAAGCGTGGAATCGCCGCGCTTGACCGTGAAGTTCAGTTTTTCGCCGGCGCGAATGCTGACGATGCGCTGCATGTCGGAGAAGCTTCCGATGCCATTGCCGTCGATCGCCGTGACCACGTCGCCGCTCTGAAAACCCGCCGCCGCCGCGGCGCTGCCGGCCTGCACGGTATCGACCCGCGCCGTCGTGCTCGGCTTGCCGAAAAACGTGAACAGGCCGGTAAAGATCACGATCGCCAGAATGAAGTTCGCGATCGGACCGGCGGCAACGATCGCCGCGCGCGGTCCGACTTTCTTGTGATGGAAACTGTCCTTGCGCTCCTCCTCGGTCATGCCGGCGAGCGTTTCGCTCGACGGGGTCGAGGCCTCGCTCTCATCGCCGAAGAATTTGACGTAGCCACCGAGCGGAATGGCGGAGATCTTCCAGCGGGTGCCGTGGCGATCGTTGAAGCCGGCGAGTTCCGGCCCGAATCCGAGCGAGAACGTTAACACCTTCACGCCGGCCCAGCGGGCAACCAGGAAATGTCCGAGCTCATGGAAGAAAACAACGACCGTCAGCACGAACAGAAAGGGAATGATGTAACCGATGAACCCATGGCTCAACGTATTGAAACTATGCAGAAAAACGTCGGCCATGCAATTCCCCTAACGCAGAGCCAGTGGCCCTGTCCCCAACCCTCTAGGATGCCTTTGCGGCAATTTGAGGCAAGAGGGTGGCGGCTCTATTTCTCGCAATATGGTCAATGGAAATCGCGTCGTCCGCGGAGGTCAGGGGCGCAAGGTTTCCGGACCGCACCCAGTCGTCCATGGTGGCTTCCACGAGCCGCGCAATCGCGCCGAACCTGATCTTGCCTGCAATGAAGGCGGCCACCGCGACCTCGTTGGCGGCGTTATAGACCGTGGTCGCTCCCCTGCCCGTCCGCAACGCGTCATAGGCGAGCCGAAGCGCCGGAAAGCGCTCGAAATCCGGGGCCTCGAACGTCAGTTGTCCGATCTTGGCAAGGTCGAGCGCGGCCGCAGGCCCGACAATGCGATCGGGCCATCCGAGGCAATGCGCGATCGGCGTGCGCATGTCGGGCGCGCCGAGCTGCGCCACCACCGAACGATCCGAAAATTCGACCATGCCATGGATGATCGACTGCGGATGCACCAGTACGTCGATCTCCTCGGGCCTCAGCGCAAACAGATAGGATGCTTCGATCACCTCGAGCCCCTTGTTCATCATCGAGGCGGAATCGATGGTGATCTTTTGTCCCATGCTCCAGTTCGGATGCTTCAGGGCCTGCGCCAGCGTGGCCTGTTCGATATCGGCGCTCTTCCATGTGCGGAACGGTCCCCCGGACGCGGTAATGATGACGCGAACGAGCTCTTCGCGATTGCCGGAGCCCAGCGCCTGAAACAGCGCGTTGTGCTCGGAGTCCGCCGGCAGGATGCAGGCGCCGGCTTTCGCCGCGCGCTGCATGAAGAAATCACCCGCGCATACCAGGCACTCCTTGTTCGCCAGCGCGATGGTGGTGCCGCGGTCGACGGCGGCGAGCGCCGGCTTCAGCCCCGCGGCTCCGCTGACGGCGGCCATCAGCCAGTCGGCCGGGCGCGATGCCGCTTCGATGATGGCGCTTTCGCCGGCGCCGCATTCGGTACCGGTGCCGGCCAGCGCGTCACGGAGTTCGTCAAGCCGCGCGGGATCTGCGATCGCGGCAAAGCGGGCCTCGAACTCGATTGCGAGTTTTGCAAGTGCTGCGACGTTGGAATTCGCGGTCAGTGCCTCGACCTGATAGCGCTGAGGCGAGGACCGCAGCAAATCCATCGTGCTGTCACCGATCGAGCCGGTGGCGCCGAGCACGGTCACTGTGCGGACGGCGGAGGCTGTGGGCCTGTTGTTACGCAACGGAACTGCGCTCATATCCTCACCAAACCATAAGACCGCGGCCGACGCCATCGACGCCGGCGCGCAAAACCCCGATAAGTGCGGCGAGCACGATCGCGGCGACGAACCCGTCGAGACGGTCGAGCAGCCCGCCATGGCCCGGAATGATCTGGCTGGAATCCTTGACGCCGAACCGGCGTTTCACCGCCGATTCGAACAGGTCGCCGAGCTGCGAGGCAATCGACAATACCGTGCCCAGCAGCAGCAGCGGGCCCATCTTGCCAAAACCAAATCCGGCGAAAGCGGCCGCAATCGCCAGACTTGCGATAAATCCACCCAGCGCGCCGGCCCAGGTCTTCTTGGGACTGACGCGCGGCCACAATTTGGGACCGCCTATCCCGCGTCCAGCAAAATAGCCGCCGATATCGGTCACCCACACGATCAGTAAAACCATGACCAGCGCAACGAACCCCGCGACAACGTCGAGACGCACCAGCACCGAGGCGATTTCCGCGGCCGCGGCATAGCAAAGACCGGCCGCACCCCAGGCGCGCTTGGCTGGACAGATAAACGCAACGCTCACAACACCGAGCACCACGGTCACGAGCGCCGCCTCGATTCGCCCGGACGCCAGGCAAAATCCGGAAAGCGACAGCGCAGCCGTCCCCGTTGCGATCACGCCCGCGTTGCGGCCGAGGCCGACGATCATAAGCCATTCCACGTAAAGCCCGACCGCGGTCATCGTGACGAGACCGGCCCACAGCCAGCCGCCGGCCCAGGCGATGGCAATTGCCGTTGGTGCGAGGATCAGCGCCGCAATGACGCGCGTCAGGAGATTTCGCGAGCCTCGTTCCGCCGCGGCCGCCGGCGCCGCCTCGCTCCCGGTCACGATCCGGTTTTCGCGACGAGACCGCCGAAACGCCGCTCGCGTCGGGCGTATTCGGCGATGGCGCCTTCAAGCGCCGCCTTGTCGAAATCCGGCCAGTGGATCGGCACGAACACCAGTTCGCTATAGGCGGCCTGCCACATCAGGAAATTCGACAGCCGCTGCTCGCCGCTGGTGCGGATGATCAGGTCGGGATCCGGAATATCCGGGGCATCGAGATACTGGCCGAGACTGTCGGCATTGATGGTCCCCGGGTCGCGTCTTCCGTCCGCGACCTCGCGCGCAAGCCGCTGCGCGGCGCTGGCGATTTCCTGCCGCGAGCCGTAGTTGAAGGCAACCACGAGATTGAGGCGGGTATTGTCCCGCGTCAGGTCTTCGGCCTCCTTGAGAAGCGCGCAGATGTCCTGTTCGAGCCCGTCGCGCTCGCCGATGACCCGCACGCGCACGCCGTCGCGATGCAGGGTGGCCAGATCGTTGCGGATGAAACGCCGGAGCAGGCCGAAAAGATCGCCGATTTCCGTCGCCGGGCGCGACCAGTTCTCGGAACTGAAGGAAAAAATCGTCAGATAGAGAATGCCGAGCTCGCTTGCCGCGCGAACCACGCGCCGCAGCGCCTCGACGCCGCGGCGATGACCTTCGGCCCGCGGCAGGCCGCGCGCCGCGGCCCAGCGTCCATTGCCATCCATGATGATCGCGACGTGCAAAGGCGTATCGGGGAGGTCCGATCCTTCGGTTGCAGGCAGGGCGAGGTTCGACATCGGTTTATCCCAGAGCGTCGAGACTGGCGGCTACTCGCACGCAATCGCTACAAAGACGCTCCAAATCAATAGGTTACGCATATCCTCGACGCAAGACCGCAAAGTCCTGCGGGACATGCGTCAGACGGTGAGGATTTCCCTTTCCTTGGCCGCAAGCAACTGATCGATCTCCGCGATCGAAGCGTCGGTCGCCTTCTGGACATCGTGGTCCAGACGCTTCTGGTCGTCCTCGGAGATTTCGTGATTCCTCTCGAGCTTCTTGACGGTGTCCATTCCGTCGCGGCGGACGTGGCGGACAGCGACCTTCGCGGCTTCGGCATATTTATGCGCGACCTTTACGAGTTCCTTGCGCCGCTCTTCGTTGAGTTCCGGAATGCGCAGGCGAAGCACCTGCCCTTCGGTGGCCGGGCTCAAGCCCAAGTTGGAATCGACGATCGCCTTCTCCACCGCCTTGACCATCGACTTGTCCCATACCTGCACCGACAGCAACCGCGGTTCCGGGACGCTGATGGTCGCAAGCTGGTTGAGCGGCATGTGGGTGCCGTAAGCGTCGACCTGCACCGGCTCCAGCATCGAGGCCGCCGCGCGACCGGTGCGCAAGCCCCCGAGTTCGTGCTTGAGGGCCTGAGTCGCGCCCTGCATGCGGCGCTTCAGCTCGTTGATATCGAAATTGCCCGTGGGCATCGCTTCCTCCTGAAACTTTTGGCTTCAAATCCGCAATGGTGCAGATCCGGCGTTTGCAGGCTTGTCAGCCCGCAACCACGGTACCGCGCCCGGTCCCGCGAAGAATAGCGCCGACCGAGCCCGGTTCGGCGATCGAGAATACAATGATAGGCAGCGACGTCTCGCGGGCAAGCGCGAAAGCAGTCGCGTCCATGACCTTGTAGCCGCCCTCCAGCGCCTGCGAGTGGGTCAGCCGCTCGAACCGCTTGGCCGAGGCATCTTTCTTGGGATCGGCGCTGTAGACGCCGTCGACATTGGTGGCCTTCAGGACGGCATGCGCGCCGATTTCGGCGGCCCGCAGCACCGCGGTGGTGTCGGTGGTGAAGAACGGGTTGCCGGTGCCGCCGCCGAGCAGCACGATCCGGCCCTCGGCGAGATATTTGAAGGCGGTAGCGCGGGTATACAGCTCGCAGACTTCCGGCATCACGAAAGCCGACAGGGTTCGTGCCGGCTGCCCCTTGCGCTCGAGCGCTGCTTCCAGCGCGAGGCAATTCATGATGGTCGCCAGCATGCCCATGGTGTCGCCGACCGGACGCGACACGCCGCGCGACGATATCTCGACGCCGCGCACGAGGTTACCGCCGCCGACCACGACAGCGATCTCGACGCCGGACTGCCGCGCCGCAATCAGGTCGCCGGCAATGCGGTCGATGGTCGGCTGGTCCATGCCGAAGGATTGGCTGCCTGCGAAATACTCGCCCGAAAGCTTGATCACCACGCGACGATAGACCGGCTCAGCCATGATGCGTTTCGCTTCCTTCGAACTAGGGCAGCAGCTCGTTACGGCTTACTCGCAGGATCCTCCGGCGGCTTGTTCTGGCCGCTGGCGGCCGCGACTTCGGCCGCGAAATCGGTTTCCTGCCGGTCGATTCCCTCGCCCAGAGCATAACGCACAAATCCGGTGATCTTCACAGCCGCGCCGATCTTGCCCTCAGCTTCCTTCACCGCCTGGGCTACCGACTTGCCCTTTTCATCATGGATGAAGGCCTGGTCCATCAGGCAGACTTCCTTGTAATAGGTCTTCAAACCGGACTCGACGATCTTCTCGATCACGTTCTCGGCCTTACCCTGCTGACGGTACTTATCGGCCAGCACGTCTTTCTCGCGCTGCACGACGGCCGGATCCAGCGAGGCCGCATCCACCGCCTGCGGATTGGCGGCCGCGACATGCATAGCGAGCTGGCGGCCGAGGTGCGACAATTCCTCAGCCTTGCCGTCCGATTCCAGCGCCACGATGACGCCCATCTTGCCGGCGCCCTCGATCACGGCATTATGAACGTAGCTCGCCACCACGCCCTTGCCGACTTCGAGCATCGCGGCACGGCGCAGCGTCATGTTCTCGCCGATGGTCGCGATCGCGTCGGTGATCGCGCGCTCGACGGTTATATCGCCGACCTTCGCCGCCTTGATCTTCTCAACATCGGCGCCGACCTTCAGCGCCACCTGCGCGATCATCTTGACCAGTCCCTGGAACTGCTCGTTGCGCGCGACGAAGTCGGTCTCCGAATTGACCTCGACGGCGACGCCCCGCGTGGCCGCGGTCACCACGCCGATCAGACCCTCGGCCGCGACCCGGCCGGCCTTCTTCGCGGCCTTCGACAGGCCCTTCTTGCGCAGCCAGTCGACCGCCGCTTCCATATCGCCGTTGTTTTCGGACAGCGCCTGCTTGCAATCCATCATGCCGACGCCGGTCGCCTCTCTGAGGTCCTTGACCATCGCCGCGGTGATCGTAGCCATCGTCTTTTCCTTTGCCTGCGAGGGACGAGCGCGGCGAAGCCTCAAAGCCTCGCCGCTGCCCGCCATCAGGGATTCGCGTGGTTGAATGAGAACGGTGGCCGGATCGTTCCGGCCACGAAGCGTTTTTCGGTTATTCCGATTCCGCCGTCAGCGCCTTGGCCTGGGCGACCCAGCCATCGGCACGGGCCGGCAGACCGACCTCTTCACCGATATGGTGGGCGGTGTCGTGATCGAGTTCGGCAAGCTGCCAGTAGTGGAAGATGCCGAGATCGTTGAACTTCTTCTCGATCGCGCCGGACACGCCGGTGAGCTTTTTGAGATCGTCGGCTGCCCCGCGCGGGCCGGCAAGACCCTGGAAGCCCGTGGGCTGCGGCGGCGGCGGGATTTCCTCGCGCGCCGGATGCGCCGAGGCGCCGATATCGATGCCGGATTCGCCCTGCGCCCGCGAAATTCCGTCGATCACCGCGCGCGCCACAAGGTCGCAATACAGCGAGATGGCGCGGCCGGCGTCGTCATTGCCCGGCACCACATAGGTGATGCCCTTGGGGTCGGAATTGGTGTCGACGATCGCGGCGACCGGAATGTTCAGCCGCTGCGCCTCCTGGATCGCGATGTCTTCCTTGTTGGTGTCGATCACGAAGATCATGTCCGGCAGGCCGCCCATGTCCTTGATGCCGCCGAGCGAGCGGTCGAGCTTGTCGCGCTCGCGCTGCAGCGTCAGCCGCTCCTTCTTGGTGTAGGAGTTGGCCTCGCCGGAATTGAGCACCTCGTCGAGATGGCGCAGGCGCTTGATCGAACCGGAGATCGTCTTCCAGTTGGTCAGCGTGCCGCCGAGCCAGCGCGAATTCACGAAATACTGCGCCGAGCGTTTTGCCGCTTCCGCGACGCCGTCCTGCGCCTGCCGCTTGGTGCCGACGAACAGGATGCGGCCGCCCTTGGCGACGGTATCGCTGACCGCCTGCAGCGCGCGATGCAACAGCGGCACGGTCTGCGCGAGGTCGATGATGTGGATGTTGTTGCGGGCACCGAAAATGTAATCCGACATTTTCGGATTCCAGCGGTGCGATTGGTGGCCAAAGTGAACGCCAGCCTCTAACAGCTGACGCATGGAAAAATCGGGTAGCGCCATCGTTTCAGTTCTCCGGTTGGTTCCTCCGGAAGCGTGTGAGCAAAAGAGCCTTAAGCCAATAAGGACTTGCGGCCCGGTTGCCACCGGACGGCCTGTGACAGCCATGCTTCCGTGTGAGATGGGGCGCTATATAGCGGGATTTGGGCGAGAAGCAAGGAAATATGGGGGATTTTGGGGCCGCCGGCAGGCAGATTAAGTTCGGCAGCCGGTCAGGTGGTCTCGCGCGCATTTGGGCACGGAAGGCGGGAAACCTGCCATTTTCGGCCGGGCACCAACCGGTCTGCAGAATCCCCTCCCCGCACCACGCCGCATGGCCACTCCCCCCACACACACAGCGTTGGCTTCAAGATAAACGCAACTTCCTCTTGCATCGTCGCACGACGATATGCAGATTTGTCGCCGGACTCAGCGCGGGAGCGGCGTGAGCGGGCGCTAGCGGATATTTATCTCTCCTCCTTTTCACAATGGCCCGATTCTAATGGTCGGTTGCCGCCGGCATTTTTATTTACAGGCGAGAGCGAATGCTTGGCGAGATAGCGGGTGCTGCAACAATCAATGTCTTTATCAGCCACGCCCGCTCAGAAGCCGATGACATACGGCGGTTTACCAGCGATTTCTTTTATGCGCTGAAGGAGCATTCCGATCCCAGCGTGGATGTCTGGATCGACGAGCACACGCTTGAGCCCGAGGACCGCTGGGCGGAAGAAATCAAAAAGGGACTGATCAACTGCGACGCAGGTATCATATTGCTGTCGGAAGGTAGCAACGAAGAACGGCGCGATTGGGTGGTGTTCGAAGCGACCACAATGACCGTGAGAAAGCTGATAGACCCGGCGTTTGTTATTCGGGTCATCGGCTGGAAGACAAACGGAAATCAGACGTTTTTCGCACGCATTCAGCCGCTCGGCATCGGCGAGCAAATCGTGCTTCGCTTCGATCCGGATCCGTCGCACAAATACCGGCCGCTACTGAAGCCCGAGGTCGCGTCCTGGATTAAGACCATTCATCAAACATCCCACGAACGGCCCCGCGGAGGATTTTCACCGTCATTCGTCGCTGACCTCGCCAAACAGCTGGTGGGCAAGATGAGCGGGCGCGACCGGAACAGCTTATGCCACACGCTTTTTTCGGGCAATTTCGCCAGTTGGCAGGCCTCCGCCGCATTCCAGAAAGACAGGGAATGGTTCATCGCGCACCATCTGTTGTTGCGCGATCCGGATGAACCTGCGCTGGCGGAAGCCGTCCGATTCATTGCCCGTCAGCACCATACCGATTCATCACGCGATCATAAGGCGCTGATTGAATACCTCGAAGGCATATGTTGCGATCCCCGTTCCGTCATCGCCTTCGGTCAGATCCTTGCCGACTGTGCCGGCGACAGTAAGCGAACGTTTCCATGGCTCATCTCGATCGTCGGCGATGAACCGCTCGATCCGGTGCTGCGCAAACATTCTCTGAAAAACAAACCTTCCGATCTCATGGAGATGCTGTTTAACGGCCTCATGCGATTTACCCCACAAATCGCCGGCATCGACTTGAACTCGATGAAAGTAAAGTTGCGGCATTCAACCGACACGATACCAAACCCCGGCCATCAATCGATCGAAGAGAAGAAAATCATGCTGGATGCAGCAGCATGGTACGCCTGTGCGGGAAGACCGCGAGACAATGAGGTCCGCATTCAGGATATCATTTTGGACAAATACTATGAGCTGCTTCGGCTCGGGATGAACATCCGTCGCCAGCAAGCCGAGCGAGCCAGGATTAGAGCCAGCTACAAGATCTTTGCACGAAACAACAAGGACAGCCGCTTTGTCATCATCGACAATAGACCCGATTTCCTGTGGTCCGTCGATCGATCGTCAGGCCGGCGGAAGATGTCGTTCGATGCGGAGTTGTTGAAGTATCTGCAGGAAACCTATCCCGGCGCCGTCGTGCTGGCGATCGACGTGAAGCCCGCGCCAGCCAAGGCCGCGGGGGTGAAGGCCTCCGACGCGACGACTTTTTTTCCAAGGGTCGGACGGGTCGACCAGGGCGACCCTGATGTCCAGCTGACGCTGCGACCGAGCTTGCTGGAACGCCGGGCCGAACTGATGTGCGAGGTGGAATCGGCCTGGAAAGGCCGTCGGCATCCGGAGAGATAGGGGAAGAAGAATGGCGTCTGAAGGTATAGACTACACGAAATTGTTCGACCCGGAGCCAGGCTTGACGAGGCGAAGCCTGACCGATTATTCGCCCGACCCGATTGATGACCCGAGTGTCTTCATCTGGGGCGAAGATATGGTGTTCGCAGTCAATGTCGCCCTGGCGACGGGACGGCCGTTGCTGATTCGAGGCGAGCCCGGCGTCGGAAAGACGTCGGTAGCAAGGGCTGCGGCGGAGATTCTCAATTGGCGGTTCTATCGCTGCGTCGTTGGCTCGCGCACGGAGGCCGCGGACCTGCTGTGGCGAACCGATGCCGTGCGCCGGATTGCCGATGCCAATACAGGCGCGGGCGCGGAAGGCTTGAATGAGTACAATTATATCGATCCGGGAATCCTGTGGTGGGCGATCAATCCGGAAACGGCGCTGCGGCGCGGGCGCCGCGATACCGGCCCGGTTGAAGAGGCACGGGATCCGTTCGCCGAGATCAACTTGACGGCGGACAGGCCGCGGCGGCCCGACGGCGCCGTCGTCCTGATCGACGAGATCGACAAGGCCGACCCGGATTTTCCCAATGACCTGCTTCAGGTCACGGGATCGCTGCGGTTCGACATCAGTATCGCCGGCAGACAGGACACGGTCAGCTGGGGGTTCGAACGGCCGCAACGGATCGACGTCAAGGCAAACGATATCTCCGGCGTCCTTCTTGTGGTCACCACAAACGAGGAGCGCGATCTGCCGGAGGCGTTTCTCCGGCGCTGCGTCGTTCATCAGATGTTATGGCCGGGAAACGATCCGGACGAACCGGCGGGAGAGGCGATTCTTCGCTCGGCACGTCCGGTCAGTTCGGTCGACTTGACGAAAATCGTGACCGCGCATTGGCGGCGGATCAAGGACATCACCGGCGCGCTGTCCGAGGACGATCAGAAATTGATCGACCACCTGATCAAGATGCACGCCGCGGCACGGCGCGAAGCGGCGGACCGCCGTGAACGCCGTCCAGGACTCGCCGAACTGATCGATACCCTGGCCGTCGTCGCTTCTCTGGGCACCAACGTCGATCAAGCGCTGTTCGAACAGATCGTCAAATCCATGGTCTGGAACAAGGGATCGGAGAATCGGGACCTGTAAATGGCAACGGTGCCGCAGCTTTCCGGCCGAGACCGGCATGCAGCGATGCAGCGCGTCCCTCAGGCGATGATATCGTCCGCAGATTTATTGCTGGCGACGCATGTGCTCGGAACCGGCGCGATGCAGCGCGCCGCGGAATGCCTTGGTTTGCGTTTTCTGGAGCTGGACCAACCCCAGCCGGTGCCAACCGAGGCCGCAGCGCGTCCGGAAGAGAGCGAACGCGCTCCGGACATCTCGTCCCCGCCGTCGCAACCGCCGGCGCGCGGTCCCGACCGACCGCCTTCGCAACCTGCAACCAATGTCGTGTATCGCCCGCCCCCGGAATATTTTCGAGCACCGCCACGACACGAAGCAGCCCAGCCGGCAGCGTCTAATCCGATTCGGCTGATCCGCAGGGCCGAACCCCAACCCGAAGAGCCCGGTGAAGAGGCGGTGCAACCGCGACGGATGCTGCAGCGCCGGCGCTGGCCTCACGAGCCGTTGTTCGACCCACGCATGCAGGCCATTATCCTGAAGGCGCTGATCGCGACTTATGGCCCGGCCGGACGGATCGACGAGGCGCGCCTGGCCGTCGCCGTCGCCGGCCAGCAGTCGATCAGACGGTTGCCGCGCCGCCGCGTTCGATCGCTTCCGCGACGACTGCATGTCTGGCTGGATCAGTCGCAGGCAATGATGCCCTACCGGCGCGACCAGACAGAACTCGTCGCTGCCTTGAGACATCTGCTCGGCAGCGGCGCGGTCTCGGAACGCAGGTTTGACAAATTCGAGCCGGGTTTCCAGATGCCTCCCGAAGGCGCGTCGCTGCTGATTGTGAGCGAGTTCGGCACCGGGGATTGGCTCAACGCATGGTATCGCCATTCGCCTGCGCGCGTCCAAAGCACGCTTCGGTCCTTGCATCACAATCGCAACGTGGTCGTCGGTCTAACCCCGACGGCGCGCGCATCGTGGCCGAGCAGCCTGTACGAACGAATACGCATGGTCCGATGGGATCGCAGCACCACCATCTCGATAGCGAGCAGGAACCCGCGACGCGGCATCCCGGTTCGCGGCGAGGACCGGGAAGATGTGCCGTTCGGCGGTCTTGGAGGGATCGATCCGGACGCATTGGCGCTGGCCCGGCTGTGCAGCCAGACGCCGCTTGTCGAGCCCGAACTGCTGCGTCGGCTGCGGATGCGTTTGGCGCCGCATCTATCGTCCGCCGCGGAGGCAAGATTCTGGTTCTCCGCACTGGTCGACCGGAGAGATTCGTACGGATCGTCCCTGGACCCAGCCGCGGCGGCAGCGCTGTCCGACGATCTGCCGCTGTGGTCGCAACTGCGTCTTGCGCTGGATCGGCTGGCGCCGGAACTCGGCGACCAACCCGACACGCCGCTGCTGCGCCACTCGAACCCGGGTAACGTGCGCGACGCCATCGACCATGAAGCGCTTGCGATCATTGCGGACGCCAACGCGTATATGCGTTATTTCGGACGCGAACGGCCGACCGATTGGCGCGACTTCAGACTGAAAATCTGGCCCTGGCTGAAGCATCGGATATTGCCGCGACTGAACCCAAAGGGCCGCGACGATCTGCGCCGTATCCCCGGCTGGAGGCACATCGAAGAAGAAGCCGAGGCAGGGCGGGATCCGGTATTCCTCGAACGCATACAGGAGATCTTGATCGACATCCGCAGCCATAGGCTGTCGCGGTTTGTCATGCTTGAGGAGGCCCTGTTATGGAACGGTTTACGCGGACAGCGCGAGCAAATGGGCAACGATTTCATCGGCAACGCCGCGGTCGCCTTGCTGCGAGCCGCGCAACGCGGCGGCCCATTTCGGAAGGAGATCGAAAGCTGGTCGCTGCATCGCCTGCCGGTATTGGACGATCGCCTGGGAAACCCGCTTGGGCTGCGATTGCTGGCCGAGCGCAGCGCACATGATCTCGGCCGCCCTTCGCCGTTCGAGCCTTTGGCCTATCGGTTCGATCCGCGGCTCGTCGCCGCCTACGCGGCGTTCAATCAACCGGACGAGTCCGACAAGGTGGATCTTGTGCTCCGGCGCGATGCCAACGGACGCCTGTGGATCGGCGGTGAAGCGCCAGCCGGGACACCGCATATCAAAGTACCGGATTTGCCGACGCACTATCTTTCCGTGGTGTTTCAGCGCGGCGTCGAACGAAAACGGGAATCGATTGCGCTTGCCGCCGGCGAGGTCGGCAGCCAACCATATGTGGTCGATGCCGGGCCAGGGCCAATAGAGATCGAGACGCTCGCCGGAGACGGCTATCAATGGGACGATACACCGCCGGCCGCCTCGCAATTCGTGGCTGCGGCACACGCAGCCGCCGCAACATCGGCCGGCGCCAGCGGCGACTGGGATTTAGCTCAGGCCCACTTTCAGGACGCCGCCGCGCAGGCGACAACCGTTCTGGCAAAATGGGGTGCGCTGTACCGGGTCGCCGATGCCGGATTGCGCAGACTGCTCCGCCCTGACGCTGCGATCTCCACCGCCGAGGAAACGCTGGCGGCCGCGCGGCAAGCCTGGGTGCTCGCCGGTGAGCAGGAGGATCGGGATGGCAGTCCGCGCTGGCGGCTGAGGGCATTACGATCCGCCGACATTCTCGGCCGCGCCGCATTGCTCCACGGCGACATAAGGCAGACCGTTGAAGTATCGCTGACTGCAATATTTCGATGGCGCCGCAAGGTCCATGTCCTGAATTTGGTCGAGCGGCAATGTCTGTCGACTATCCATCTGCGCCTTGCGAAGTGCCGCAAGGACATGATGCGGGGAGGATCGGCACAATGGGCGATCGGCCGGGCAGAACGCATCCTCGCACCTGACGCCGGTTCGGAGCGGGCCGAAAATCTGAACCTGATAACCGCGGCCAGCCTGTTCAATTTTTATTGCACGCGGATCCACCTGAGCTTCCTGTCGATGTCGCGAGGCGGGCTGCGGGAATTGGTGGTTGCCGCCGAGCAGCTTGTCAGGGACAACCCGTCGCTTTCATCCCTGCTGGAACGACCGCGCCGAACCCGAATGTCGACCTTCTCACGCGGCCTGCGATACCTTGCGCGAGCGGAAATGTATTGCGGGGAAAGCCGCCTCGATCTTCAACTCGTATGGACGGCGCTGGCGCTAGGCGAATTTAGCCGACCCGATACCGGCGCGCCGGATTTCGTGGTCGCGTTGAAAATCAGCGAGATTCACGCCCTGTTCAATGGAAGGGACCTTCAAGCGGCGCGGGCCAGCGTATATCAGTTGCGCAAAATGACCCTGGTAAAGCTCAGCGATGCCGCGGAATTCGAAACCGAGAATTCCAGAATTTATACGACCAAAAGGTTTTTTGACGATCCTGGGTCGCGCGAGGCCTATAGAAACCTGATTGAAAAGCGAGGTTGGGCCAGAGCGGCCGTTACGTGGCTGCATGAGGCGCCGGACCTGTTTCCAGCTCCCGGTCGGGGCCGTGACTTCAATGAAATCAAATACAGGAAGTTGTCTGCCGTCGCCGACAGGGCATGTGACAGAATCTGCGACTTTGTGGGCGCGGACCTGACCCTGGATCAGGCCACGGCATTTTTGGACAAGATGGAACGGTATCATGCCCGGCACAATGATAAGTACAATCTTGTCGATACGCTGATCCAGTCCGGAAAACTGGCCTCCGACTTTGGATCGGCAGAAAACGCGGAGCGTGCATGGAGCCGGGCGATCGCAATTCGGGATTATGCTTACGACCAAATACTTACGGCTCACTTGCACACTTTGCTGTCCGGTCTTCGGGGTCTCGCAAAGGACGCAGCGCTGGCCCACGCACGAACCGCGGTAAGGATTTATGGAGAAATCCCGGCATTCGTCGGTCAATTTCAGGCCACAGCGCAATTATGCACTCTGCTCGTTGCCGCCGGCAGGTGGCGCGACGCCGAGCAGTACGCGTCCAAGGCTCTCAAAGAAACCTATCGAATGGGATACGACGAGTCGCTTCTCAAGATTGGCCTATGCCTCGCTCAAGTCCAAACCGCAGGGAGCCGATATATACTGGCCGAGGCGGGGCTGGGCCGCCTCCTCGATCTCGCCGCCAGATTGGATAGGAGGGCCGATACCGTCGATGTGATGCTGCAATACTCCCGCTTGTTCGAACAGCAAAACGCGAGTGAACGCAAACCGCAATATGCCGGACTTGCCGCCGAGTATGCTGCCAAGGCCTTTGACATCTCCTTGGAGATCGGTAACTCCGAACCGTTGACCGACGCATTCACGCTGTTGATCGATAATATCGCGCAATTCAAAAGCTTGACGGAGACAACAACCGGGGAGACCCGGCTTCCGGTCATGGATCGTCTTGTCGAATATTCGACCAGGGTCGCCGAAATCGGCCATCGGCTGAAGGTTGCCGGCGCATCCGCTTCGGGATTTAACCAGTTCTGGTGGTGGGTCGAGGAACTGCAAAAGCTTGAGGCGCCGGAGGCGGTGCAGATCCTCGGAGCGGCGGCGATTGAGTATTACGATGCGTTGCCAGAGCCGGACAAGCAGAATAACGCCAACGCGCGGCGCCGGATCGAACGGATGATGCGTGGCGAGGATGTTCGGGATTTCGCTCCAAGCCAGTTCCGGCAGCAGGACGACCCTCTCGCCCCGTTGATCGCACAGGTCCGCAGCGGAACGTATTCGTCGGACGTAGACCAGATCGCCCGCAGCCAGCCTGGCCTTTCGGATGCGCAGGGCGTCACGTTTCTGATGGCCGCCGCCGCGAGCGGCTCTTCGGAAAATCTGCAACGCTTTCTCGACCTGGGAGCGGATCCGCGGGCGCTCGACCGAAGGAATCGCTCGGCGCTTCACCACGCAGCGGCGGCCGGACATGTCCGGATTGTCGAGCGACTGCTCGATTTGAAGAAGCTGGAGATCGATGGCCGGGATGCCGACAATGTCACGCCATTGATGCTCGCTGTCAGCGGAAACCATGTCGAGGCTGCGGCAACCCTGATTGAGTATGGCGCCGATGTAAGGGCACGCAACGACAACAATGAAACGCCGTTGCACCTCGCCGCCCGCAGTGGCCGCCCGGCAATGGTTGACATCCTTCTGGCGCATGGTGAAGATCCCGACGCGGGCGACGTGACCGAGACACCTTTGCTCGTTGCAGCGCGCGCCGGGCAATCGGCGGTCGTCAGCCTGCTTCTCCGCGCGGGAGCAAACCCGATGGCAAGGACCGCAAACGGTGAGACAGCCTTGCATCTCGCCGCGTTGGGCGGATCTCGCGATATCGCCAAGATACTGCTCGCCACCCGGAGCGCGGCGAAGTTGCTGTCGGAGAGAACAACGGAAAACGCCTCGGTCACCCAACTGGCGGCCGACCATCATCCCGAGCTCGCGCTTGAGCTGATCGCAGCCGGGGCGCCGGAATACCGTATACCGAAGCCAAGCGAGCAGATGCCGTATCTCGCGTGGCAAAGTGTTTCCGACAAATTACAGCCCGCAGTCGAGGCGGCGATCGCAACAAACCGGGGGCGGATCAACATTCCGGACGGCAACTGGATGCTGCGTACGGCCACCCTGCCGTTCTACCGAAATGCGGTTCTGCTGGTCATCGAAGACTGGCGTGCGATCAGCGCGTTGAACCGCTTCAATCGCCAGCGCTTCCTCATTGTCGGCACCGATGGCGATTATGCCCGCCTGATGAACTGGACAAACGAGATAATTTACGATGCAAACCACAAGCTGGATTTTTTTATCGACGAGGAAAACGTTCGAACCTACGCCAAGTTTTTCTTCCATATGGTGCGCGGACAACTTGGAAATTTCATCATCGTGGAGGACGAAGCTTCCGTCCCATGGCTTGCGGAGGCAAAGGAGAGCGATCGCGAGCGGGTGAGGGAAAACATCCGGGAGCTTCGCATCGTCGAAGCGGATCAGGATTTCATTCTTCTGGACGGCACGGTTGTTTTCAAAAATGCGCTGTTCGAAACGAAGATAAAGTGCAAGCGAGAGGACGGATTGATGGAATTGCTGGATGAAGCGATGTTGCTCGAGGATCTTCCAGTGGAAGTCGCTCCTCCACCGCCGCTTGAGTTTTAATCACCGCGCGTACTTCGCCCGGCATTCAGGCCGAAGGTGCTTCCCGATTCCTGTTGCGGCCCGGCGCGGCGCGGCCCCTACACCGTCTGCACGTCCACCACGCCGGATACTGCCTTGATCGCGCCCGCGATCTGTGGCGAGACCTTGAAGCGGCCCGGGAGCTTCATTTCGACCTCGGTCTCGAGGTCCAGCATCAGCACCAGCGAGACGTCGCCATCGCCATTTCCGCCAGCCACAGGTGATGGTTTAGCCGCTGGCGCGCGCGAAAGCCCGCCTTGCGGCGCGGCTTCCGGTCCCTGCAGCCGCCGCACGATCGACTCCAGCGGTTTCGTATCGCGCAAAAATATCCGCAGGCCCTTCTGCGTCTTGGCCGCGGCCGCTTCGAGCGGTTCGGCGTGCAGCACGCGGGCGCGGACGTCCTCGCCCTGCAGTTCGGCGCCGAGCTGCAGCAGCACCGCGGTGCCCGGCTCGAGGACGTCGCGATACTGCGCGAGGCCTTCCGAAAACAGCACCGCCTCGAAGTGGCCGGTCGGGTCGGACAGACCGATGATGCCCATCTTGTTGCCGGTCTTGGTGCGGCGTTCCATCCGCGACACCACGGTCGCGGCAACCTTGCCGGCGGTAGCACCCGTCTTCACCGCACGGGAAAACTCCGCCCAGGACTGCACCCTTAAGCGTTTCAGGGCGGTCGCGTAGTCGTCGAGCGGATGGCCAGAGAGGAAGAACCCGATGGCGTCGTATTCGCGCCGCAGCCGCTCGGCCGGCAGCCATGGCTCGACCTGCGGCAGCATGATGGTCGGCGCGTCGGCAGCGCCGCCGAACATGTCGTTCTGCCCGATCGTCGCCGCCTCATGGCTGCGCTGGCAGGCGGCGAGGATAGCCTCGGCGCCCGCGAACACCCGCGCGCGGTTGGAGTCCAGCACATCGAACGCGCCGGCCGCGGCAAGGCTCTCGATCACGCGCTTGTTGATCGCGCGCGGATTAACCCGCGCGGCGAAATCGGCGAGCGAAGTGAACAGCCCGTTCCTGCGCGCCTCCACGATCAATTCGACCGCCTGCGCGCCAACACCCTTCAGGCCGGCCAGCGCGTAATAGATGGTGCCGTCGCTCACTTCGAACGTCGCACCGGAGCGGTTGACGTTGGGCGCTTCGACCTTGATGCCGAGCCGTTGCGCCTCGCTGCGAAACTCCGACAGCTTGTCGGTGTTGCTCATGTCCAGCGTCATCGAGGCGGCGAGGAATTCCACCGGATGATGCGTCTTCATGTAGGCGGTGTGATACGACACCAGCGCATAGGCGGCGGCGTGGCTCTTGTTGAAACCGTAATCGGCGAATTTTGCGAGCAGTTCGAAAATCGTCTCCGCCTGCCCCGGCTGGATGCCGCGCTGTATGGCGCCGGACACGAAGCGCTCGCGCTGCTGCTCCATCTCTTTGCGGATCTTCTTGCCCATGGCGCGGCGCAAGAGGTCGGCTTCGCCGAGCGAATAGCCGGCCATCACCTGCGCGATCTGCATCACCTGTTCCTGGTAGATGATGACGCCGAAGGTCTCCTTCAGAATCGGCTCCAGCATCGGGTGCAGGTATTCCGGCTCCTCGTCGCCATGTTTTCGCGCGCAATAGGTGGGGATATTCGCCATCGGCCCCGGGCGATACAGTGCCACCAGGGCGATGATGTCCTCGAAACGGTCGGGGCGCATATCGACCAGCGCGCGGCGCATGCCCTGGCTTTCCACCTGGAACACGCCGACCACGTCGCCGCGCGCCAGCATCTGATAACTTTGCGGATCGTCAAGCGGCAGCGTCGCCAGATCAAGTTCGACGCCGCGCTGCTTCAGCAGTTTTACCGCAAGATCGAGCACGGTGAGCGTTTTCAGGCCGAGGAAGTCGAATTTCACGAGGCCTGCCGGCTCCACCCATTTCATGTTGAACTGGGTCACCGGCATGTCGGATTTCGGATCGCGGTAGAGCGGCACGAGTTCGCTCAAGGGCCGGTCGCCGATCACGATGCCGGCGGCGTGGGTCGAGGCGTGCCGGGTCAGGCCTTCCAGGCGCTGCGCGATATCGAAGGCGCGCGCGACCACCGGGTCTTCGTCGCGAAACGCCTGCAGCTTGGGCTCGCCGGCAATCGCCGCCGCCAGGGTTACCGGCGCCGCCGGATTTTGCGGCACCAGCTTTGTCAATTTGTCGACCTGCCCGTAGGGCATCTGCAGCACGCGGCCGACATCGCGCAGCACGCCGCGCGCCTGCAGCGTGCCGAAGGTGATGATCTGGGCCACCTGGTCGCGGCCATAGCGCTCCTGCACATAGCGGATCACTTCATCGCGGCGGTCCTGGCAGAAGTCGATATCGAAGTCCGGCATCGACACGCGCTCGGGATTGAGAAAGCGCTCGAACAGCAGGCCGAAGCGGATCGGATCGAGATCGGTGATGGTGAGCGCATAGGCGACCAGCGAGCCGGCGCCGGAGCCGCGGCCGGGCCCCACCGGAATGCCTTCCGCCTTGGCCCACTGGATGAAATCCGCGACGATCAGGAAATAGCCCGCGTAATTCATGCGGGTGATGACATCGATCTCGAAAGCCAGCCGCGCGCGATAGTCCTCATCACTCACGCCCTGGGCAAGGCCGTGGACTTTGAGCCGGTCGGAGAGCCCCAGCTCCGCCTGACGGCGCAGTTCAGCCGCCTCGTCGCTTTCCGCACCGGCGGCGCTCGCACCGGCGCCGACCGTGAAGCGCGGCAGGATCGGTTTTCGCGTGGTCGGCCGAAACGCGCAGCGCTCGGCGATCTCGATGGTGGATGCCAATGCTTCGGGAAGGTCGGCGAACAGCACCGCCATTTCCGCCCGGCTCTTGAAGCGATGATCCGGGGTCAATTGATCGCGGTCGGTCTCGGCGACAAGGCGCCCGCCGGCGATGCACAGCAACGCGTCGTGAGCCTCATAGTCGTCCGCTGTGGCAAAATACGGCTCGTTGGTCGCAACCAGCGGAAAACCTTTTGTGTAGGCGAGATCGATCAGCGCGCCTTCCGCCCGCCGTTCCTTCTCAACGCCATGGCGCTGCAATTCGATATAGAGCCGGTCGCCGAACAGCGTCGCCAGCCGGTCGCAACGCGTTGCCGCGAGCGCCGCATGATCGGCATTGATGGCGAGCGCGATTGGACCCTCGGGACCGCCGCTCAAGGCGATCAGGCCCTCGGCATTGTCGGCCAGCCAGTCGAATTTGATGTGCGGCGCCTGATGTACCGGGGTTTCCAGAAATCCCCGCGAATTCAAGCGCATCAGATTGCGGTAGCCCGCTTCGCGCTGGGCCAGCAGCACGATCCGCGCCGGAGCCGCAAGCGCGTTGCGCGCGCTGGCGTCGTGGTCGCCGAAATCGACCGCGAGCTCGCAGCCGATGATCGGCTGGATGCCGTAACCGGCCATCTTGTCGGAGAATTCCAGCGCGCCGAACATGTTGTCGGTGTCGGTCAGCGCCAGCGCCGGCTGCCGGTCCGCTTTCGCAAGCTCGCCGAGTTTCTGGATCTTGATCGATCCCTTCAGCAGCGAATAGGCCGAATGGACGTGCAGATGGACGAATCCGGCATTGGACATGGCCGATGACTTTTGAATCATGACTTTTGAATCGTGGGTTTTTGGCGATCACCAGCCTGAGGGAGCATTCGCGACCTCGAAGGCCGACTCGCCCGCCGATGGTGATGCTTCACGTCCAAGCTGTCCACGCCCAACCGGTCTTCGCTGTCCGGCGTCCGGCTTTTCCCCAGCCCAACCCCTATGGCTAGGGAATCAGAGCTGCGGAATCAACTGCGCCCACACCGCGATCATCCCGACAAACAACCCGATAGACGCCAGCGCCGCAGCCTCTTCCACGAATGTTTTCAACATAGCCCTGCTCCGATGATTAGAACGTAAGAGGAACATTGTTCCTTTTTTGTTCTTGAAGTCAAGGCTACGGAAACCTGTCCCCGAAATAGGGTGAATCGTCTCTTGCAGGCCTTTTTGAGATCAGCACCAGACCCAATTCGAACACCCCCCGCTAGGGGACTTCGCCTCGAGGGGTTATCGGGAGCGCGTCAGAACGCACGAACGTGAGTTGACGGGAACCCTGCGGCCCGGCTTGGATTACCGTTCGCGGAGCCGCACTATCCGCAGCGGAAGGAAGTAACGATGCGCAGCGTCATTTTGGCCTTGTTGGCCGCAGGCGGACTTGGTTTGGCCGGCATGGCTCCGGCCCACGCCGTGGGCAGCCGCTATCCGTTTTGCCTGCAGGGCAACGATTCCCCGGGCTTGAGCAACTGTACCTTCACCAGCTACGAGCAATGCCAGGCCACCGCCTCGGGGCGGTTTCTGTACTGCATCGCCAATCCGTTCTATGGCGGCGGCGGCGAGCCGGGCGTCTACCGCGAGCGTCGGCCGCCGCCGCCTCCGGGCTATCCCTATTCGCGCTACTGAAGGCGAACCGATCGGTGCGAACATGCGCAGCGCAGTTTTGGCTTTGATGGCTTTCGGCGGCGTGTGCGCCATCGGCGCGGCGCCGGCCGCGGCCGGCGAGTATCCATTTTGCATCAAGGGATGCGATTTCGGCGCCGGGCGCGGCGATTGCAGCTTCACAACCTACCAGCAATGCCAGGCAAGCGCGTCAGGCCGCGACGCAACCTGCGCCGCGAATCCCTATTTCACGCGGACGGCGGGGCTGCAGCCAAAATGGCAGTCGCCGCCGGCGAATCGATCGAGGCAAGACGCGGCCAGAGGCCGCAAGAGAGGCTCCCATGCGTAACGCATCAGCGATGTTAGGGTTGTTGGCGATATCGGCCATTTCGGCCGTCGCGACCGTTCCAGCCCAGGCCGGATACGATTATCCCGTGTGCCTGCGGGTCTACGGTCCGGCCACCTACAACGAATGCAGCTACACGTCGATAGCGCAATGCAAGGCCTCGGCCTCCGGTCGGGCGGCCGAGTGCTATCCAAACGCGTTTGCGACCATCCCCGGGCCGGCACCCGGCGGCCGGCCCTATCGCTGGCGCGGCGCCTACTAGGCGCTACTCGCTTTACCTCTCCCCGCAAGCGGGGAGAGGTAAACGCCTAATCCATCTCGACGACCTGGCCGTCCCGGAGCGAGACCCGGCGGTCCATGCGGCCGGCCAGTTCCATATTGTGGGTCGCGATCAACATCGCCACCCGGGTCGCCTTGACCAGTTGCATCAGCGCCTGAAACACATGATCCGCCGTGTGCGGATCGAGATTGCCGGTCGGCTCGTCGGCGAACAGAACCTTGGGCGCATTGGCGACGGCCCGCGCAATCGCCACCCTTTGCTGTTCGCCGCCCGACAGTTCGGCGGGGCGATGGGTGATGCGGTCACCGAGGCCCAGATAGCTCAGGATTTCGCTGGCGCGCCGCGTGGTTTCGGCCCGTTTGAGGCCGCGGATCATCTGCGGCAGCATGACGTTTTCCAGCGCGGTGAATTCCGGCAGCAGCCGGTGCGACTGATAGACAAAGCCGATATCGGTGCGGCGGATCTGGGTGCGCTCGACGTCGGACAGTCCGGAGGTCGCGGTGCCGCCGACATAGACCTCGCCGTCGTCGGGGTTTTCGAGCAGCCCCGCGATATGCAGCAGCGTCGATTTACCCGAGCCCGAGGGCGCCACCAGCGCCACCGATTGCCCCGCCCACAGTGCGAGCGTGGCGCCGTCGAGGATGGTCAGCGTCGCCTCGCCCTGCACGTACTGGCGCCTGATGTCGTGCAGATAGACCACCGGTACGTCTTCCGCCCCCTGCTCCATCTCTTATCCCTCACTCGTACCGCAGCGCTTCGACGGGATCGAGGCGCGCGGCCCGCCATGACGGATACAGCGTGGCGAGGAAGGAGAGCGTCAGCGCCATGATGACCACCGCGCTGGTTTCGCCGACATCGATTTCGGCCGGCAATTTGGAGAGAAAATACAGTTCCGGCGAAAACAACTCAGTATTGGTGAGCCAGGACAGAAATTGCCGGATCGACTCGATGTTGAGACAGATCAATAGACCTACGAAAAACCCGGCGATGGTGCCGACCACGCCGATCGCCGCACCGGTGATCAGGAATACGCGCATGATCGAGCCTTGAGAGGCGCCCATGGTGCGCAGGATCGCGATGTCGCTGCCCTTGTCCTTCACCAGCATGATCAGCCCCGAAACGATGTTCAGCGCCGCGACCAGGATGATCAGGGTCAGGATCAGAAACATCACATTGCGCTCGACCTGAAGCGCATTGAAGAACGTCGAATTGCGCTGCCGCCAGTCCACCAGAAAAACCGGCCGCCCGGCGGCCTCGGTGACGGCCTTGCGGAAGGCGTCGATCCGGTCGGGATTGGTGGTGTAGACCTCGATCGAGGTCACGTCCGAGTTGCGGTTGAAATAGGCTTGTGCTTCCACCAGCGGCATGAATACGAATGTCGAGTCGTATTCCGACATGCCGATCTCGAACACCGCCGCGACCCTGTAGGGTTTTATGCGCGGCGTCGTGCCCATCGGGGTCACCGCGCCGCGCGGCGCAACCAGCGTGATATTGTCGCCCGCATGCAGCGACAACTGATCGGCCAGCCGCCTCCCGATGGCGACCCCCTGCCCGGCATCGAAACCGTCGAGCGTGCCCTGTTTGATATTCTTGGCAATCGAGGTGAGATTGTTGAGATCGTCGGCGCGGATGCCGCGCACGAATACGCCGGCGGCGCCGAACGCCGATGACCCCAGCGCCTGGCCGTCCACCACGGGAGCTGCCAGCCTGATGCCGGCGACCTGATTGATGCGCTCGGCGACATCCTTCCAGTCGGTGAGCGGCGATTCCAGCGGCTGCACCAAGAGATGGCCGTTCAATCCCAGGATCTTGTCGAGCAGCTCTTTGCGAAAACCGTTCATCACCGCCATCACGATGATGAGCGTGGCGACTCCCAGCATGATGCCGAGGAAGGAAAACCCGGCGATGACGGAAATGAAGCCTTCCTTGCGGCGCGCCCGCAAATAGCGTCCGGACAAAAGCCATTCGAATGGCGCAAAAGGTGGGGTTCGAACCGGCTCGCTCATGGCTCCATCCATAGTTCGATTCTCACCTGATTTGGGCTAATTCTAGGGCACGATGACTTAAAGTCGAATCGCCACGACGCTCAATGCACCTCTCCCCGAAGGGGAGAGCTGAACCGAAGCGGTGGATAAATCGTCATCGGCTCAGCCGCGCCAGGACGTCGGCTGGGCTCGCCAACTCGCGCGATCCATCGCTGCGGCGCTTGATTTCGACCTTGCCGTCGGCCAGCCCCTTGGGTCCGACCATGACCTGCCAGGGAATCCCGATCAGGTCGGCGGTGGCGAATTTTGCCCCCGCCCGCGTGTCGGTGTCGTCGTAAAGGACGTCGACGCCGTTGGCTGTGAGGTCACGGTAAAGCTGCTCGCACGCCGCGTCGGTGTCCGCGGCGCCCTGTTTCAAGTTCAGGACCGCGACGGTGAACGGAGCCACCGCTTCCGGCCATTTGATGCCGTTCTCGTCATGGCAGGCCTCGATGATCGCGCCGACCAGGCGGGAGACGCCGACGCCATAGGAGCCACCATGGATCGGCACCTCGGCGCCATCGGCCCCCGCGACAGTGGCCTTCATCGAGTCCGAATATTTGGTGCCGAAATAGAAGATCTGCCCGACCTCGATGCCGCGTGTATGCACCCTCTTTTCCGCCGGCACTTCGCGCTCGAAACGCGCCGCGTCGTGCACGTCCTCGGTGGCGGCATAGGCCCCGGTCCATTGCCGGATGATGGGCGTCAGATCGCCGTCGTAATCGGTCTCCTCGCCGGGCACCGGCAAATCGAGTACGTCGCTGTTGCAGTAGACGCCGGACTCGCCGGTCTCGGCGAGCACGATGAATTCGTGGCTGAGGTCGCCGCCGATCGGCCCGGTCTCGGCACGCATCGGGATCGCCTTCAGGCCCATCCGCGCGAAGGTCCGCAGGTAAGCCACGAACATCTTGTTGTAGGAGCGCCGGGCGGCTGCTTCGTCGATGTCGAAGGAATACGCGTCCTTCATCAGGAACTCGCGGCCGCGCATGACGCCGAAGCGCGGGCGCTGCTCGTCGCGGAATTTCCACTGGATATGGTAGAGATTGAGCGGCAGGCTTTTGTAGGATTTTACATAGCTGCGAAAGATCTCGGTGATCATTTCCTCGTTGGTCGGCCCGTACAACAATTCGCGCTTGTGCCGGTCGGCAATGCGCAGCATTTCCGGACCGTAGGCATCGTAGCGGCCGCTCTCGCGCCAAAGGTCCGCCAGCTGCAGCGTCGGCATCAGCAGTTCGATCGCGCCGGCGCGGTTCTGCTCTTCGCGCACGATTCTCTCGATCTTCTTCAGCACCCGCAGGCCGAGAGGCAGCCAGGCGTAAATGCCGGCCGCTTCCTGCCGTATCATGCCGGCGCGCAGCATCAACCGATGCGAGACGATCTCGGCTTCCTTCGGGGTTTCCTTCAGGATGGGCAGAAAAAACCGCGACAATCGCATGGGCAGGCTCTGAGGAATCGGGGGAAAACGCAGTGAAACCGGATCGGGTGCCAAAACACAAGGGTCAAGTGGTCATTGCGAGGCGCACTTGCGGCCGTTCTCGTCATGCGCGGGCTTGCCGTCTTCGCTAAAGCTTTGGCGTAGCCGAGACCCGCGCATCCATCGATCTTCGCAAGAGTCTTTCGAAGCGGATGGATTGCCGGGTCAAGCCCGGCAATGACGATCCCCCCCGTCACCGCATTGCAGCTGCCTGTGGCTTGAGCCATTTTTCAAGATCGGCGATCTCAGCCGATCCTTCGATGGTGGTGATCTGCCCGTCACGGGAGATCAGCAGCGTGCGGGGGATGTCGCCTTGCCAGGCGGGATCGATCTCGAACCGCAGCCGCTCGACGAAACCGTCGCTGAAGATCCAGTTCTCGGCGGAAGCCAGACCCGACTTCTTGAGCATCGATTGCGCGGCGCCGGGGATGTCGGGCGCGAGATCGGCACTGATCGTCACCATCTCGACCGCCGGATGATCCTTCATGAACTGTCCGAGCAGCGGCAGTTCGACCTTGCAAGGGCCGCAGGTCACGCCCCAGAAATGCACCAGCGTCGGCCGGCCGGCATGGGAATTCAGCAGCTGCTTCCAGCTTCCGCGCAGAAAGGGTTTTAGCTGCGCTTCCGACGCCGCCGCCGGCAGCTGCAGTGCGACCAGGAAAATTACCGCCAGCAGATTACGCTTCATGGCTCGAACTCGATCGGCAGGATGCGGTACCCATCGGCCTTGGTCATCCAGGAAAGATAGGTCTTCTGCCCGTCGCTGACCAGCAACGGATGGTCGGAGGTGTCGATGGTCGCGGCAACGGCGACCGGCTTCGACCAGTTCTGGCCGTCATCATGCGACTTCATCACATTGACGGTGGTCTTTTCGCCGTCGAATTCCTTCCACGCAATCGTCGTGCCGCGCGCGGTAGCCAGCACATAGGGCCGGGTCGGATTGCGATCGGCCCGGCCGATCGGAACCGGATCGGAAAACGTCCTGCCCTCATTCTGCGAGCGGGCATAAAACAGCCCCTTGCGCGCCCTGCCGTTGGTGTACCAGGTCACATGATAGGTTCCTGCCGCAGATACCGCCAGGCTCGGCCCGTGATGCGGGCACGCGGCGATCTGCCAGTCATCCTTGCTGACACGGCGCACCTCGCCGGGGGTCGCGGGATCGGAGAACGTGATGACGGCGTGATCGCGGACGCCGCCTTCGAAAATGTTCCTGAACACAACGACCGGACGACCGGGGCCGGCGAAGCCGAGACCGAGGCGGCAGCACTCGCAGGTATTGTCGGTTGCGAGATCGGCTTCGGAATAGCTCGCGCCGCCGTCTGTCGAGGATGCGAAGAACAGCCCGGCGCCATCGTATTTCCTACCCATCTGCTTTGCGGGAACGCGATTGCGCTTGTCGAGCCAGGCAGCGAATACCGTGCCGTCGGCATCGAGGCCGACCGCCTCGAAGCGCTGGCTCTCGTTGTTCGACGTGATCGGCCGCGGCGTCGCAAAGCTCTCGCCGCCGTCCGCTGAGCGCGTGGTGAGAACCTGGCCGTTGAAGGCCTTGTCCTTGAAGATCGAGAAGGCCAGCACGATGCCGCCTTTTGCATCGACCGCGATCTTGGGACGCGCATCCGGACCCCAGTCCAGGTTGAGACCCTCCTTGGTGACTGACACCGGCGTTGAAAAGCTGCGGCCCAAATCCTTCGAGCGCGCGACCGATATTTGCCCGCCCGCCAACCAGGCGAGCCACAGCGTCCCGTCGGGGCCGAACGCGGGCGTCACCTTCGATGCACAGCGCAGTTCGGTCTGCTCGCACGCCGCCGCCTCCGCGCCATGCTGATGGTTCATTTGCGCCAATGCCGTGGCCTGCCAAAGCGCCAGCGTCATCGTTCCGATCAAGGCTCTTGTCATCATGCCGCTGTTTCCTCTCATCGGAACGCTACCTTCATGCCAGCCGTGAAGGCGCGCGGCGATCCGGCGTAGATCGAACCCGTCGTATTCGCCAAAACGCTTGCAGGGTTTTGAACACCGGCGGGCGTCACCGAATTCCCGATATTGTTTGCCGAGGCGACATAGGTCCGGTCGAACAGGTTCCTTACCTCAAGGTACAAGCTCAGCGTCTTGAAGGTGTCGGACGCCAGTTCCGTCTTGTAGTGTACATTGAGGTTGACGAGTTCATAGCCGGGCGCCTTCAACAAATTGGCATTGTCCATGTAGAACGCGTCCTTCAACTGAAATTCGATGAACCCGCCGAGCCCTGAAAGCGGCCCGGACAATTGGTCATAGCCAAGCCGAGCCGTCAGTTCATTCGGCGAGATGCCGGGAATCTTGTTGCCGGCGCGGTTGAAGCTGAACACCGCGCCGTTAGCGATGTTCTCGGTATATTCGGTGTAGATTTCATCGAGATAGGTATAGGCCGCAGTGAACCGCCAACCCGGATAGAATTTCCAGTCGGCGGCAAGCTCCACGCCGCGATGCTCCGACCTCGGCGCGTTGAAGGTGAAGGTGGCATTGACCGGATTCGGGTTGCTCGCCGCCTGTGTCACGAGTTCGTTACGAAAGAATTCGTAGAACGCCGTGGCGCTCAATTTCAGGGTGTTGTTCGGCGTCCAGTCGAAGCCGAGGTCATAGCCGAGATTCTTTTGCGTCTGCAGCCCGGTATTGTTGCCGAAATCACCGTTCGACAGCACGAAAAGGTTGGTCACCTGCGGCGTCCCGTAACCGGTGGCGAGGCGTCCGCGAAACTGCCATTCGCTGTTCAATCTGTAGAGCAGCGCCAGTTCGGGCGCGGTGTTCTCGAAGGTGCGATCGGCCGCCGTCAGCGCGGCGGTTGCGATCGGAACGTTGGGCGTATTATATTTGTAGGCTGTGTTGACGCCCTTCAGATGCGTAACTTCCCAACCGATCCCGGCGACCGCGGTCAAGCCCTGGGCAAGCTTCAGCTCTTCCCTCGCGCGAATTCCATAGTCGGACGTATCGCTGAACGTATTGGCCTGCAGCAATCCCAGCGTGGCGTAGCCGCCCGGCATCAGGTTGCGGGTATCGCTGGAAGCGACCAGCGAATTGTACCATCCGCCGACGAATGTCGTGGACTCCATGCCGAAGATTTCGCCGCGCTTGGTGAGGTCGGTCATGTAATTGTAGGACGGAAAGTCACCGATCGCGCTGGTGGCGCCGGTCGGCTGGCTGATGTTGCGGTCATCGAACACAAACTGATTGCGCCACGTCAGGCCATTATCGAAGTCGTGTTCCCAGCGCCCGCCGACAATAGTGCGGCGATCGTTGCGGCCGAGCCCGGCCTGCACGGCGGTTTCGGTATCCCGGGTTCCGTTGAACCCGTTATTGAAAAGCTGCACCGTTCCGCAGCCGGGCGCGCCCGCGCCGCTCGCGCAGCCTTGCTGGAAGGGATTTTGGTAGAACTGATTAAGCGAGGAGCGGATCGGAAGCCGGGTGCTCAGTTCGTTATTGATGAATTTTACGATGAAGCGATCGTCGGGCGTTGCCTGCAAGATGCCGAGAAAATTCACCGTCTGGGTGTTGAACCAGCTGTTGCCGATAAATCCGTTGCCGCGCGCGTCGCTGGCGAACAGCGCGCCCTCGAAGTTGCCGACTTTCTTGCCGGCCGCAAGGTAATTGTTGAGATAGCCGAAGCTGCCGGAATCGACGCCGTATTCCACGCCGTCGATGCTGCCGCCCGGCCGGGTGCGGAAATTGAGCGCGCCGCCGGTCGCATAGTTGCCGTACAGCGCCGATGACGGTCCCCTGATGACATCGATCGCGCCATAGGCGCGGGGGTCGATCAGGTCGCTGCGCGACAGACCGTCCGGCTGGGTCACGGGAAAGCCGTCGTCGAAGATCACGAGGTTGCGGATGCCGAAACCGTTGCGGGCGTTCGACCCGCGAATCGAGATTCCGATATCGCGGGGCCCGTTGCCCTGCTTCACCGAGATGCCCGGGCTTTCGCGCAATACGTCGCCGACCGAAAATGCCGGCCGGTCGTCCCATCGGCTGCGGTCCAGGGTCGTTCCGGTCTGGCCGGCTGGAGCCTGATTGAGCGCGGCCCGCGCGGCGCTCGCGGACACGACCTGGCCCTGTGCCGGCACAACCGGCTTTTGCGCGGCCACTCGCGGCGCCGACCGGCGCGCCGAAGCCGTGCGCAATCTTGGCCTCTCGACCGAAGGCCTGGCGCGGACCTCACGCGGCGCTTCAACGGTCACCGGCGGCAGCATCCGGTCGGCCGTCTGCGCCTTGGTCTGCGAAGGAAGCACTGAAACCACGCTGCAAAGAACCAGCAGGTTCGCACTATTCAACGCACGATCGCGGTACATCGAAAATTCCTGACACTGGCGCTGCGGCCAGCTCACCTGCATCAACCGGGCGCGGCCAGGCCGCGCCCGTCGTGAGAGTTCGTTTAGGTCAGGAATTGAGGGGCGGCGCGCGGGCCTGGGCGTGGGAACCGGCGCGGGAACTGAACAAGCCGATCGCGATGTCGAGCCAGGTTACCCGCACGGCATGGCGCCATGGTCCGGCCGGGCTCGCCTGCCGGGCATCGACTGGTGCGCCGCTGTGAACAACATTGCAAACCGAGCAGCAGTCGTGGGTGCGGGGCTGGCCGGATTGATCGAACGGACTGGGGACCGAAGCCCCGTTGCCATGGCAAATAACGGCCGCATGCAGCGGATCGGAGGCGGCGATACTGGCGGCCCAGGTCGCGCCGATGGGCGCGAAAATCTGTGCCAACACCGCAATCAGGACGATTGGAAGGAATTTCCCCAGCCGTCGGCGCATGATTCCAACTCTCCAAGCTCGCTAGCCAACCATGCATGGAGTCGGGAGTCGAGTTCGGGTTCCCAAGGCTGCGGCGATGACGCGGCCTCTGCGCTATTTTTAACACATCAGGGGAATACAACTTTTGGTAGTCCGAAGTCGTTCATTTCGCAAATTGCTCGAATTTTGAACAATCGTTGCCGAAAAAGATGACAAGCCGAAAAAGATCGGTTACCAGTGCGGGCTCAGGCCAGCCGCAAGGTTGAAGTCTGGTGGTCCAAGTCTCGGGAGGAGCCCGGCGCGCACAAGCAGCGTCACCCCGTCAAGCAAAGACAAATCTCAATTTTCGGGGAAACAGGGTCGACACAATTTTTCGAGCGGGGCTTTGGCCCCGCTCTTTTTTTGAAAGGCGACGGCAGGCTCGACCGATGCACACTCGCAAATCGCTCGGCGCGATCGTTCTCTGTCTCACCGCGACGCTGGCGCAGGCCGCGGGCCTGCGCACCATCGACATATCGGCCGACGCCGGTGGCCCGCCGCTTGGCGGAGCGGTGTGGTATCCCTGCCCGCAGCCGCCCGGCATGGTCGATCTCGGCAAAGTCTCGTTGCCGGGAGTGAAGGATTGTCCGCTGCCTGACCGGCGATTGCCGCTGGTCGTCATGTCCCATGGCAGGACCGGCACCTTCGCCGGCCATCACGATATCGCCGAAGTGCTCGCCGACGCCGGCTTTCTCGTCGCGGCGATCAATCATGCTGGCGACACAAGCGCGGATTTGAGCCGGACCGACGATCTTGCGATCTACGTCTCCCGGCCAAACGACATCAAACGCCTGATCGATTTCATGCTCGGCGTGCCGGCTTTCGCTCCGAGCATTGACCGCGAGCGCATCGGCCTGTTCGGATTTTCCCGCGGCGGCTACACCGGTCTCGCGGTGATTGGCGCCAACCCGGATTGGGCCAATGTCACGGAGCGCTGCAAGGAAGTCAAAACCCATGTCTGCGAGCAAGTTCGCGCAAAGCAATTCCCGGGACCGGTGACGCACGATCGCCGCGTCAAGGCCGCCGTCATCGCCGACCCGCTCAGCGTATTTTTCACCACCGCCAGTTTCGGCGACGTCAGAATTCCGGTGCAGCTATGGGCGTCGGAACTCGGCGGCGACGGCGTGCAGCCGCACAGTGTCGACATCGTGGACAAGAACCTGCCGACAAAGCATGAATATCACGTCGTTGCGAACGCCGGCCACTTTGCATTCCTTGCGCCCTGCCCGCCGCAGCTAGCGGCGCAATTCCCGATGATCTGCACTGACCCGCCCGGCTTCGACCGGGTTGCCTTCCACAGGAAATTCAACGCGGATGTGCTCACGTTCTTTCGAGCACAACTATGAAGGAGCCGTGAAACTCGAAATACCGGCGCGCGCCAAGCTTTCTCACCTCTCCCGCTTGCGGGGAGAGGCCGACCGCGCCGCCTCAAGCCGAATTTATCGAGCCTTACTCCCGCTCGAGGAAGTTCGACCCGAGATCGGCTTTCTTCTTGACCGGATCGTAGTCGCAATACACGCCGTCCGCGAACAGCGTGTAGCTGGCGATGATCGTCTTCCTGTCCAGCTTCACCCCATGTAATCCGACCACGAACGCGTTGGTCGCGGCATTCCAGTTGAACGGCGTGGAACTCGTCGCCTTTTCGCACGCGGCGACGGCCTCGGCGAATACGTAGCTTTCGACGAAGGCTTTTAGCGTGCGCAACTGGGTCACCATTTTCCAGTTCAGGTAAAACGCGCCCGCGAGGCCGGCGATCGTCAGCGCCAGAAGGCCCGCGATGAGTCTTTGAAATGTCATTGCTGATCCCCAAGCTCGTAAGAGAGGCCAAACCTTTGCAACCCATCAATAGTCTTTTCAGGGCCAAGGAATATCTCTAAGATCGGTACGAAGTGATGCTGTAACCCTGATCGATCATTTGATGATGTGTTCCGTTAAATCCAAAGCAATATCCCATGACGACAATCATAATCTCCTATCGTCGAGATGACACCAAGTGGATAACGGGGCGCATTTTTGATCGCCTCAAAAGTCACTACGGGTCTGACAAGGTTTTTATTGACATCGACAATATTCCCTACGGAATGGATTTTCGCGACCACTTGCGGCAGGTATTGGATCGCTGCGACATCCTGGTCGCCGTTATCGGTCCAAAATGGGCGGCTCTGAATGAAGCTGGGCGGTCGAGACTCCAGGAGGAAGCCGATTGGGTCCGTCTTGAAGTAGCAACGGCGCTCGCGAAGAAAATCCCGGTTATTCCTTTGCTGGTAGATAGTACGCAAATGCCGAGGTCGAGCGACCTTCCGGAGGACATGCACAACTTACTCTTCCGTAACGCTGCTCCGGTCGATTCTGGCCGCGACTTCCATAATCATATGGATCGCCTGATAAAAACAATGGACGCCTTGTTGGGAGAAAAACCAGCACCACCCGGTAGATCCTGGACGACGCGAATCGCCGGCGTTCTGCTTATCGGTTTAGGCTTGGCCTTGTTCGGAGGAGGCTCATCTGCGGTGGTTCCAGCGCTGACATTTATCGCCGGAGGTCTCTTTCTGGTTTTTTGGAAAGGCCGAAAAGAAAAGGCGATGGCCAAGTAATTGTACGAACGTCTTGAACGCACTCATTGGTGACCGGCTAATGCGCTGGGCAGAGAGGGTTACAGCGGCATCCCCATCAGTTTCGACAGCCGCTCGATATTCAGATAGCCGGCCTTGTACGCCAGCACCGCCACGGCGTAGATCACCGCCGAGATCACCGTGGTCCAGATCAGCTTGCGCCCCATCCGAGCCATGATCGGCGCGCCGGGATCGGTGCCGGCGGCGCCCTCGCCGTCTTCGTGCTGGCTGCGCACGCCGAACGGCAGGGTGAGGAACAGCGTGATCCACCAGATCACAAAGTAGATCGCGAGCCCGGTGGAAATGGAATAGGCCATCGTCTCACGCCTGCTCGATTTCCACCAGCGCGCCGGAAAAATCCTTCGGATGCAGGAACAGCACCGGCTTGCCATGCGCGCCGATTTTCGGCATCCCGTCGCCAAGCACCCGCGCGCCCTCCCTGATCAGGGTGTCGCGCGCGGCGATGATGTCGGGCACCTCGTAGCAGATGTGATGAATGCCGCCGTCCGGATTGCGCTCGACGAATTTTGCGATCGGGCTGGCCTCGCCGAGCGGCTGGATGAACTCGATCTTGGTGTTGGGCAGCGCCGCGAACACGGTGATCACACCATGCTCCGGCAACGGCACCGCGGCGGAGATCTCGGCGCCAAATGCGGTACCGTAGATCTTCGCGGCCTTCTCGGCGTCCCTGACCGCGATCGCGACATGATTGAGCCGGCCCAGCATGATTGCCCTCCGCTTTTATCCTAGACCGTCAGAACGTGAACATAGCACAGCGGCTTCTTGCCCCACTGCTCGTTGATCGCGGCGCGCACCGCTCTGCGTACCGTCTCGGCTAGCGCGTCCGGGTCGCGCCGCCGCGCACGCGGCAATCCCTCGACCGTCGATACCACGATGTCGAACACCAAATCGTCGATCACTTCTCCCGCGGTATTCTTTTCCGGGATGCCGACCAGATCGACCTCGGGATCGTCGGCAAGTTCACCCTTCTCGTCCATCGCGATGGCGACGAACGCGCAGCCCGCAAATCCGAGGCGCCGCCGCTCCACCACCGCGCGCGATTTGGAATCCTCGAGGATCGAGCCGTCCTTGTAGAGCCGCCCGGATGGCAGTTGGTCGATGATGCCGGGATCGCCGGGTGCGAGCACCACCAGATCGCCGTTCCTGCAGACCAGGACCTTCGGCACCCCCGCCCCGCGCGCCAGCTTGGCGTGCTCGAACAGATGCAGCGACTCGCCATGCACCGGGATCAGGAGTTGTGGGCGCACCCAGGAGATCATGTCGCGCAATTCGTCGCGGCGCGGATGGCCAGAGACGTGGACAAGATGGGTACGGTCGGTGATGACCTCCACCCCCTGTTCGATCAGGCCGTTGATGATGGCGCCGACGGCCTTTTCGTTGCCAGGTATGGTGCGCGAGGAAAAGATCACGCAGTCGCCCTTGTTCAGCGTCACCTCCGGATGATCGTCATTGGCAATGCGCGCGAGCGCCGCGCGCGGTTCGCCCTGGCTGCCGGTGCACAGCGCCAGCACTTTTTCGGGCGGCAGGTGTCCGTAGACGTCGGCGCTGCGGAACTTGTGCTGATCGCTGAGATAGCCGGTTTCGCGCGCCACCTGCACCACGCGCTCCATGGCGCGGCCAACCACCACGACCTCGCGGCCGGCCGCTTTTGCGGCATCCGCCACCGCGCGCAGCCGCGCCACGTTGGAGGCGAAAGTGGTGACCGCGACGCGGCCCTTGGCCGCCTTCACCAGTTCGGTGATGGTTTTGGCGACCTCGGCTTCCGACGGCGAGCGCCCTTCGCGGACCGCATTGGTGGAATCGCCGATCAGCGCCAGCACGCCGGCGTCGCCGAGCTCGCGCAAGCGCCGCTCGTCCGTTGCCACGCCGATGATCGGCGTCGGATCGATCTTCCAGTCGCCAGTGTGCAGCACGGTACCTGCCGGGGTGTGGATCGCGAGCGCATGCGATTCCGGGATCGAATGCGCGACCGGGATGAACTCGACGTTGAACGGCCCGAGATCGATGCGGCCGCCCGACGGCACCACGGTGACCGGAATTTTCGGCGGATTGCGCTCCGAGGCGCATTTCGCCTCGAACAGCGCGGCCGAGAATTTTGTCGCGTAGATCGGGCATTTTAACTTGGGCCACAGGTCGATGATGGCCCCAAAATGATCCTCATGGGCGTGGGTCAGCACGAGGCCCATCAGGTTCTTGCGCTCCTTCTCGAGAAAGCGGATGTCCGGCATGATCAGATCGATGCCCGGCAAATGCTCCTCGTCGCCGAACGACACGCCGAGATCGACGGCGAGCCAGGCGCGCTGATGGCGATTGCCGAAAGCGTAGATCGACAGATTCATGCCGATTTCGCCGACGCCGCCGAGCGGCGCAAAGCTCAGCTCATCGACCATCATGCCGCTCCCACGGAGGCCGCCGCGCCGAAATAAACGTCGCCGGCCGATATCGGGACCCGCAGGCCATCGGACTTAGCGACAATCATGCAGCCGGATTCATCGATGGTGTCGAACGTGCCCGATACGGTCGCGCCGCCGGAATGAATGGAAACCAGCTGGCCCAGCCCCGCCGCCCGCGCCAGCCATTTTTGGCGGATTTCGGCAAAGCCGCGGCCATTGTCCCAGATGCCGCGATGCTCCACCCAGGCGTCGGACAATGCTGCGAACAGTTCCTCGGCGCTGATGTCGACGCCCAGCGCCTTGAGCGAGGTCGCAGGAGTTGGCGTTCCCTCTGGTGCCGCGACCACGTTGGTGCCGATGCCGACCACGACCGCCAGCCGGTTTTCGGCGACGGCCTCCGCTTCCAGCAGAATGCCGGCGAGCTTGTTATTTCCGGCCAGCACATCGTTCGGCCATTTCAACGCAAATTTCATCTCGTCCGACCCCACGGAGCGCAGCGCCGCTTCGAGGGCTAATCCCGCGGCAAATCCCAGCGTCGCCGCAATCGCCGGCGAGATATCCATCGCTTCCAGGATACTGGCGGCGAGGTTGCCGCGCGGCGCGATCCACGCGCGATGCCGCCGTCCGCGCCCGGCGGTCTGCTCGGAGGTCACGAACCAGATCGGCCCTTGCTCACCCTCGCGGGCGCGCGCCAAGGCTTCCGCATTGGTCGAGCCGATGGAGTCGAAGGCGGCGAGCCGGTAGCCCGCCGACAGTGCGCGCGGACCGAGCGAAAATGCCATCTAGTTTCTCACCTCTCCCCGCAGGGGAGAGGTCGAAGCCGAAGCGGCAGCGAAGGCTTCGGGTGAGGGGTCTATCCGCGCACACGGGCTCGCAGAAAGGCCCCTCACCCGCCGCGCATCTGACGATGCGCGTCGACCTCTCCCCTGCGGGGAGAGGTGAACTGAGCGTCGTCGGTTTAGACCTAAAACAATCATGATCTAGAACAGCGACTTCGCCGCCGCCGTGGCGGCGCTCACCAGCGGCCCCGGATAGACGAAGAACAGGATGTTGAACAGGCCCGCGACTGCCAGCACCGTGCGCAATTCCATGCGCATCGGATCGAGTTTTGTCAGCGGCTCGTCGAAATACATCACCTTGATGATGGCGAGATAGTAATACGCGCCCACCACGCTCGCGAGCACGCCCACTACCGCGAGCGTAAACAGCCCGGCCTTGATGGCGGCCACGAACACATAGAATTTCGCGAAGAAACCGGCCAGCGGCGGAATGCCGGCCAGAGAGAACAGCAGCATCGCAAAAAAGAATGCGAGCAGCGGATTGGTGCGCGAGAGGCCGGCAAAATCGCTGATGTTCTCCACGTGCCGGCCGCTCCGCTTCATTGCAAGGATGATGGCGAAGGAGCCGAGCGTCATTGCCACATAGATCGCGATGTAAACCAGCACGCCCTGCGCGCCCTCGGGCGTGCCGGCCGCCAGCCCCACCAGCGCAAAGCCCATGTGTCCGATGGAGGAATAGGCCATCAGGCGCTTGATGTTGCTCTGGCCGATCGCTGCGAACGAGCCCAGCACCATCGAGGCGATGGCGACGAATACCACGACCTGCTGCCACTGCTGGACGATGCCGGGAAACGCAGTGAGCGCCACGCGGGTAAACACCGCCAGCGCCGCGACCTTCGGCGCCGAGGCGAAAAATGCGGTTACAGGGGTGGGTGCGCCCTCGTACACGTCGGGCGTCCACATGTGGAACGGCACCGCCGAGACCTTGAAGCAGAGGCCGGCGAGCAGGAATACCAGGCCGAACACGATGCCGACGCTGCCGGTCCTGGCAGCCGCCGCGATGCCGGCGAAGCTCACGGTGCCGGTGAAGCCGTAGATCAGCGAGGCGCCGTACAGCAGCATGCCTGACGACAGCGCGCCCAGCACAAAATACTTCAGGCCCGCTTCGGTGGATTTCGCATTGTCGCGGTTGGAGGCGGCGACCACGTAGAGCGCCAGACTCATCAGTTCCAGCCCGAGATAAAGCGTGATCAGGTCGCCGGCCGAGATCAGCACCATCATGCCAAGCGTCGAGAGCAGCACCAGGATGGAATATTCGAAAATGCGGCGCGACTGATCGGCGAGATACTCGGCCGAGAGCACCAGGGTTGCGACCGAGCCGATCAGCGCCAGGATTTTCAGGAATTTTGCGAAATCGTCGACTATAAAACTGCCACCGAAGGTGATCAGTCTGCCGGCGGGCAGCATGAGTTCCAGCACGCCGGTGATCGCCAGCAGGCCGATTGCGAGCCCCGTGACGAGCCCGGTGGTCTGCGGCCCTGCGCGATAGGCGCCGAGCATCAGCAGCACCATGGCGCCCACGGCCAGCAGGATTTCCGGCAGAACGGGAAGCAGCTGATATCCGGCGGTCTCAAAACTCATAGCGGTGTGTCCTGACCTCGAGCGGTCATTGCAGCAGCGCCGCTGCCTTGATGGCAGACGTTGCAGCGGCGTAGTTGTTGACGAGGAGTTGCACCGACGCCGCCGACATGTCGAGCACCGGTTTTGGGTAGACGCCGAACAGGATGGTGAGCGCCACCAGCGGCACCAGCGTCAGGCTTTCACGGAAGGTGAGATCCTTGATGCTCGCCAGCGATGGTTTGGTCAGGACGCCGAAGATCACCTTGCGGTACAGCCACAGCGCATAGGCCGCCGACAGGATCACGCCCAAAGTGGCGACCGTCGCGGTGGGAATGCTGACCTTGAAAGTCCCGATCAGGGTCATGAACTCCCCGACAAAGCCGGACGTCCCCGGCAGCCCGACATTGGCCATGGTGAAGACCATGAACACCAGCGCATAAAGCGGCATGCGGTTGACCAAGCCGCCATAGGCGGTGATCTCGCGGGTATGCATGCGGTCGTAGACGATGCCGACGCAGAGGAACAGCGCGCCGGAGACGATGCCGTGCGATACCATCTGGAACACGCCGCCGGCCACGCCCTGGGTGGTGCCGGCGAAAATCCCCATGGTGACGAAGCCCATGTGAGCGACCGACGAATAGGCAATCAGCTTCTTGATGTCTTCCTGCATCAGGGCGACCAGCGAGGTGTAGACGATGGCGATGGTCGATAGCGTGAAGATCAATGGCGCGAAGTCGTGGCTGGCCAGCGGGAACATCGGGAGCGAGAAGCGGAGAAAACCGTAGCCGCCCATCTTCAGGAGGATGGCGGCCAATATCACCGAGCCTGCGGTCGGCGCCTCGACATGGGCGTCCGGCAGCCAGGTGTGCACCGGCCACATCGGCATCTTCACCGCAAAGGATGCGAAGAACGCCAGCCACGCCCAGGTCTGCAAGTTGCGCGGCACCGCGGTGTGCATCAGGGTCGGAATGTCGGTGGTGCCGGCGTTCCAGTACAGCGCCATGATCGCCAGCAACATCAAGACCGAGCCAAGCAGCGTATAGAGGAAGAACTTGAAGGAGGCATAGACCCGGCGCGGTCCGCCCCACACCCCGATGATCAGGAACATCGGGATCAACCCGCCTTCAAAGAACAGATAGAACAGCACGAGGTCGAGCGCGGAGAAGGTGCCGACCATAAGCGTTTCCAGGAGCAGGAACGCCATCATGTATTCGCGCACGCGCAGCTGGATCGATTTCCAGCTTGCGATGATGCAAAGCGGCATCAAGGCCGTGGTCAGGATCACGAACGGCAGCGAGATGCCGTCCACGCCCATGTGGTAAATGATGGCATTGGCGAGCCACGGCGCCTTCTCGACAAACTGGAAATCGCTGCTCGCCGGATCGAAGCGCATCACGAGGATCAGCGACACCGCGAAGGTGATCAGCGTGGTCCACAGCGCGATCCAGCGCGCATTGCGGTTTGCCGCCTCGTCATTGCCGCGCGCCAGCAGGTAGACCAGCAGCGTGCCGAAGGCCGGCAGGAAGGTGACGACGGAGAGAATGGGCCAGGTCGTCATCACTGGCCTCCCAGACCGAACATGAACCAGGTGATCAGGCCGGCGACCCCGATCAGCATCGCAAAGGCGTAGTGGTAGAGGTAGCCGGTCTGCAGTTTTACCACGTTGCGGGTGACGTCGAGCACGCGCGCCGAGACGCCGTCCGGCCCAAAACCGTCGATGACAAAGCCGTCGCCCTTCTTCCAGAGGAAATGTCCAAGCCATTTCGCCGGGCGCACGAAGATGAAATCGTACAGCTCATCGAAATACCATTTGTTGAGCAGGAACCGGTAGAGCATCTGGTGCTGGCTGGCGAGTTCGACCGGCAGATAGGGCCGGCGGATGTAGAACAGCCACGCCACCACAAATCCCAGCGCCATCATCACCGTCGGCAGGAAGGCGATGCTCTCGGGGATGTGGTGCATCTCCTCGATAATGTGCGGGTGCATTTTCACCGACTCGCGGAAGAATTCCTGCACGCCGTGACCGGCGAACAATTCCTTGAACGGGAAGCCGGCGAGGATCGAGCCCGCCGCCAGAATGCCGATCGGAATCAGCATCCAGATCGGGCTTTCATGCGCCGCTTCGTAATGCTCCTGGTCGTGTGGCTCGCCGTGGAAGGTCTTGAAGATCAGCCGCCATGAATAGAACGAGGTGAGACCCGCGGCGATCACCGTCATCAGGAAGCCGTAGAACGCGAAGGGATTGTGCGCGACGAAGGCGGATTCGATGATCGCGTCCTTGGAGAAGTAACCGGCGGTGAGCGGAAAACCGGTCAGCGCCAGCGTGCCGATCACCATCACGATGTAAGTGTAGGGGATCCTGTCCTTCAGCCCGCCCATGTTGCGGATGTCCTGCTCGTGATGCATCGCGTAGATCACCGAGCCGGAGCCTAAGAACAGCAGCGCTTTGAAGAAGGCATGGGTGAACAGGTGGAACATGCCGACCGAATAGGCTCCCGCCCCCATCGCCACGAACATGTAGCCGAGCTGCGAGCAGGTCGAATACGCCACGATGCGCTTGATGTCGTTCTGCACGAGGCCGATGGTGGCGGCGAAGAACGCCGTGGTGGCGCCGATGAACATCACGAAGGCCTGGGCGTTCGGCGACAGTTCAAACAGCGGCGATAGCCGCGCCACCATGAACACCCCCGCGGTGACCATGGTGGCGGCGTGGATCAGCGCCGATACCGGGGTCGGGCCTTCCATCGCGTCCGGCAGCCAGGTGTGCAGCAGGAATTGCGCCGACTTGCCCATCGCGCCCATGAACAGCAACAGGCAGGTCAGCGTCAGCGCATCGGCGTGCCAGCCGAGGAAATCAATGGTCTTGCCGGTGAGCGCCGGTGCGCCCGCAAAAATCGTCTCGAAATCGACCGAGCCGATCAGCATGAACACCGCGAAAATGCCGAGCGCAAAACCGAAGTCGCCGACCCGGTTCACGATGAAGGCCTTGATCGCCGCGGCATTGGCCGACGGCTTGTGATACCAGAAGCCGATCAGCAGATAGCTGGCGAGGCCGACGCCTTCCCAACCGAAGAACATCTGCACCAGATTGTCCGCCGTCACCAGCATCAGCATCGCGAAGGTGAACAGCGACAGATAAGCGAAGAACCGCGGCCGGTACGGGTCCTCGTCCATGTAACCGATGGAATAGAGATGCACCAGCGAGGAGATGGTGTTGACCACCACCAGCATCACCGCGGTCAATGTATCGATGCGCAGCGCCCAGGCGACCTGCAGGTCGCCGGAGTTGATCCATGGCAACAGCGGAATGCGCGCATCGTGATGCATGAAGCCGACATCGACCAGCGCCATCCATGACAATCCCGCCGACACCAACAGCAGTCCAGTGGTGATAAGCTCCGCGGCGCGCGATCCCGCGGCCGCAGGCTCGACAACATGGTGGTCGTGGTCGTCATGCGCATCGGGCTCGTGACTTGATGCATGAATGAGGCCGGCATCCTCGGTCACCGAGGGGGCGCCATGGCCATGCGCATCGCCGTGATGTTCGACGCTGTCGCCGCTCGGATTGCGGGCGTGCGCGCCCAGAATCGAGATCAATCCCGCGAGGATCGCGCCGATCAGCGGCAGGAATACGATTGCCTGATACATCCGCGAGCTAACCCTTCATCAGATTGACGTCTTCAACCGCGATCGAACCGCGGTTGCGGTAGTACACCACGAGCACCGCAAGACCGATCGCCGCTTCCGCGGCGGCCACCGTCAGCACCAATAGCGCGAACACCTGGCCGACGATGTCGCCGAGGAACGCCGAGAACGCCACCAGATTGATGTTGACCGCGAGCAGGATCAGCTCGATCGACATCAGGATGACGATGATGTTCTTGCGGTTGAGAAAGATGCCGAGGATCCCCAGCGTAAACAGGATCGCGCCGACCGCCAGATAGTGTCCGAGCCCGACGGTCATTGCACCCACTCCGGTGCGTCGGCATCCTGCAGGCCCTGCCCCGAAGCCACCTTGCGCACGCGCATCGCAAGTTCCGGCGTCCGTGCATTCTGCACATTGATGTCCTGCCGCTTGACGCTCGCCTTGTGACGCAGCGTCAGCACGATGGCGCCGATCATCGCCACCAGCAGCACCATCCCCGCCAGTTGGAAGTAATGGATGTATCTGGTGTACAGCACGAGGCCGAGGGCCGCGGTGTTGCTGACCTCGCCGGGGATCGGCGACGTAATCGACTTGGTAATGGCGGGATTGATGATCCAGCCGCCGGCGACCAGCAGCAGCTCGGCAAGAAATACCGCGCCGATCAAGAGGCCGACCGGCAGATATTCGAGAAAGCCTTCGCGCAGTTCGGTGAAATCGACATCCAGCATCATGATCACGAACAGGAACAGAACCGCGACCGCGCCGACATAGACCACGACCAGGATCATGGCGAGGAATTCCGCGCCCAGCAGCATGAACAGGCCGGACGCATTGACGAAGGCCAGGATGAGGTAGAGTACCGAGTGCACGGGATTGCGCGACACGATCACCATCACCGCGGATGCCACGCAGACGCCGGCAAACAGATAGAAGAACAGCGCGGGAAGGATCATGTCGCTGCCCTCTCAACACGCTCCCCCGTCACCCTGAGGAGCGCCTGAAAGGCGCGTCTCGAAGGGCGAGCCGAGCCACTCATCCTTCGAGACGGCCGCTGCGCGGCCTCCTCAGGATGACGGCGGCGTAGTTCATTCTGTCCCATCTTCATCACCGGTACGGCGCGTCGAGTTCGATGGATTTCGCGATCTCGCGCTCCCAGCGGTCGCCATTGGCGAGCAGTTTCGCCTTGTCATAATACAATTCCTCGCGGGTTTCGGTCGCGAATTCGAAATTCGGTCCCTCGACGATGGCATCGACCGGACAGGCCTCCTGACACAGCCCGCAATAGATGCACTTCACCATGTCGATGTCGTAGCGCACGGTGCGGCGGGTGCCGTCGTTGCGGCGCGGGCCGGCCTCGATGGTGATCGCCTGCGCCGGACAGATCGCCTCGCACAGCTTGCAGGCGATGCAGCGCTCCTCGCCGTTGGGATAACGGCGCAGCGCATGCTCGCCGCGGAAGCGCGGAGAGATCGGTCCCTTCTCGAACGGATAGTTCAGCGTCGGCTTCGGCTTGAAGAAATAGCGCATGGCGAGGAAGAATGCCGAGACGAATTCCGACAGCAGCAGCGCGCGGGCAGTGGCGTTGACATTGACACTCATGGCGACCTCATTTCGGCGCGAGCCCCGCAAATTGCAGCACGGCGGCAACCACCACCACCGCGGCCAGCGACAGCGGCAGAAACACCTTCCAGCCCAGCCGCATCAGCTGGTCATAGCGGTAGCGCGGCACGATCGCCTTCGCCATCGCAAACAGGAAGAACATGAAAAATGCCTTGAGCACGAACCAGATGATTCCGGGCACCCAGGTGAACGGCGCATAAGGGATTGGCGGCAGCCAGCCGCCCAGGAACATGATCGTGGCCAGCGCGCACATGGTGGTGATGGCGACGTATTCGCCGAGCATGAACAGCAGATACGGCGTCGAGCCGTATTCGACCATGAAGCCCGCGACCAGTTCGGACTCCGCCTCGACGAGATCGAACGGCGGGCGGTTGGTTTCCGCCAGCGCCGAGACGTAGAACACCACGAACATCGGAAACAGCGGCAGCCAGTACCAGCCGAGCAACCCCCATCTGGTGTTCTGTGCCTCGACCACGGCTGTCAAGTTCAGCGAGCCGGCGCAGAGCAGCACGGTGATGATGACGAAGCCGATCGAGACTTCGTAACTCACCATCTGCGCCGCCGAGCGGAGCGCGGCCAGGAACGGATATTTCGAGTTCGACGACCAGCCGGCCATGATGATGCCGTAGATCGACAGCGACGAGATTGCGAAAATATACAGCACGCCGACATTGATGTCGGCGATCACCCAGCCGAGATCCATCGGGATCACGGCCCATGCGGCGAGCGCCAGCACGCAACTGACCAGCGGCGCCAAAAGGAATACGCCCTTGTTGGCGCCGGAGGGAATGATCGGCTCCTTCAGCACGAATTTCAGCAGGTCGGCAAAAGATTGCAGCAGGCCCCAGGGGCCGACGACGTTGGGCCCGCGGCGGATCTGCACCGCCGCCCAGATCTTGCGGTCGGCCAGCAGGATGTAGGCGATCGCGATCAAGAGCACGACCAGCAGCAGCAGGCTTTGCGCGACCATGACGATCAGCGGCCAGAGGAAGCCGGTCCAGAACGAGCTTGCGAAAAATTCGGTCATCAGTTCACGCTTACTCCGCCGCCGTCAGCATCTGGCCCGATGCAAGCCGGGAACATTCCGCCATCACCGCCGACGCCCGCGCGATCGGATTGGTGAGGTAAAAATCCTCGACCGGCGATTTGAACGCCGTCTTCGCGATGTTGCCGCCCTTGCCTGCGAGGGTCTTGATCGCAGCGGGGTCGCCAGCCTCGATCTGATCGATGCGCATCAGATGCGGCGTTGCCCTGAACATCGCCTGCCGCAGCGCGCTTAAGGAATCATACGGCAGCCTCTTGCCCAAAACATCCGACAGAGCGCGGACGATGGCCCAGTCCTCGCGCGCATCGCCGGGCGGGAAGGCGGCGCGATTGGTGATCTGCACCCGGCCCTCGGTGTTGACATAGATGCCGGATTTTTCGGTATAGGCCGCACCGGGCAGGATCACGTCGGCGCGATGCGCGCCGCGGTCGCCATGGGTGCCGACGTAGACGACGAAGGTCCCGTCCGGCACCTTGATCTCGTCGGCGCCCAGAGAAAACAGCACGTCGAGCGTGCCGACCGTCGTCATCTCAGCCACGTTCAGGCCGCCCGCGCCGGGGGCAAAGCCGATATCGAGCGCGCCGACGATCGAAGCGGCATTATGCAGCACGCCAAAGCCGTTCCAGCCATCCTTGATGGCCCCGAAATCGATCGCGAGTTTCGCCGCCAGCGCGATGACCGCAGCGCCCTCATGCCGCCCCGCGGCCCCCGCCCCGACCAGCACGATCGGATGCTTCGCGCCCTTCAACACCTCCGCAAAGGAATGCTTGCCCGCCGCAAGGTCGCTCAACGAATCCGACCCGGCGCCGATGTGGTCATAGGCGTACGTCAAGTCGGCCTTGTCGCCGATCACGCCGAGCTTGAGCCCGCCGCTGCGCCAGCGCTTGCGAATCCGCGCGTTGAGCACGGCGGCTTCACGGCGTGGATTGGATCCCACGATCAGCAGCGCATCGGCCTGATCGATGCCGGCAATCGTCGGGTTGAAGATGTAGGAGGCGCGGCCGGCCTTAGGGTCGAACGCCTCGCCTCCTTGGACGGCCACATTGACCGAACCCAGCTTCGCCAGCAGCTCTTTCAGCGCAAACATCTCTTCCACTGCGGCGAGATCGCCTGATATTGCGCCGATCCGCTTGCCGTCGATGCGGGCGACCCTCGCAGCAATTGCCGCGAACGCCTCGGACCATGACGCGGCGCGCAACTGGCCATTCTCGCGGATGTAGGGCCGGTCGAGCCGCTGCGTGCGCAGGCCATCGACGACGTGGCGGGTCTTGTCGGAAATCCACTCCTCGTTCACCGCCTCGTTGACACGCGGCAGGATACGCATCACTTCGCGGCCGCGGGTGTCGACGCGGATGGCCGAACCCACGGCATCCATCACGTCGATCGACTGGGTCTTGCCCAATTCCCAGGGCCGTGCGGCGAACGCGTAGGGTTTTGAGGTCAGCGCACCGACCGGGCAGATATCGACAAGGTTGCCCTGCAGCTCCGAGGTCAGCGCGGTTTCGAGATAGGTGGTGATTTCCATGTCCTCGCCGCGGCCGGTGGCGCCCATCTCCGGTACACCGCAGACCTCGGAGGCAAAGCGGACGCAGCGCGTGCACTGGATGCAGCGGTTCATCGAGGTCTTCACCAGCACGCCGAGATATTTGTCCTCGACCGCGCGCTTGTTCTCGGCAAAGCGGCTGGTATCGACGCCGTAGCCCATCGCCTGGTCCTGCAGGTCGCATTCGCCGCCCTGGTCGCAGATCGGGCAATCCAGCGGATGGTTGATCAGCAGAAATTCCATCACGCCCTCGCGCGCCTTCTTCACCATCGGCGAACGCGTCGAGATTTCCGGTGGCTCTCCCTTCGGCCCGGGGCGGCAATCACGCACGCCCCACGCGCAGCTCGCGACCGGTTTCGGGCCGCCCTTGATCTCGACTAGGCACATCCGGCAATTGCCGGCGATCGACAGCCGCTCGTGGTAGCAGAAGCGCGGGATTTCCGCGCCGGCAGCCTCGCACGCCTGCAGCAGCGTGAATTCAGCCGGTACCTCGATCTCTTTGCCGTCGATGATTAGTTTGGTCATTGGTCTCAGGTTCACTCTCAATGCGGCAGTTCAACCAGATCAAGCCTGCGGTCGATCCGATCCAGACGCGCGTCAACGCGATCAAGGCGCCGGTTGATACCGGCGATCGAAATCTCCGTTTGCGCCTGCCGAAGATCGACTTGGCCCAAACGTTCTTCAACGTTGGTCATTCGAATCTTGATGTCCGCTATGTCACCTGCCATCCGATCGAATTTATCATCGAGCCGGCGCAAATAGATGAGGACGAAATTATCCGGTTCATCAACCATCGTTCCCTCCCTACTCCGCCGCGACCATGTGAGCGGGATCGAGGATGCCAACATCGTCGACATCGGCCTTCCGCGAATACTGGTCGATCCGCGCCTCGATCTCGTGACGGAAATGCGCGATCAGGCCCTGGATTGGCCAGGCTGCGGCATCGCCCAGCGCGCAGATGGTGTGGCCCTCGACCTGCTTTGTCACCTCCAGCAGCATGTCGATCTCGCGCTTGTGGGCGCGGCCCTCGGCCATGCGGGTCAGCACCCGCCACATCCAGCCCGTTCCCTCGCGGCATGGCGTGCACTGGCCGCAGCTTTCGTGCTTGTAGAAATAGGCGATGCGCGCAATGGCCCGGATCAGATCGGTGGACTTGTCCATCACGATCACCGCAGCGGTGCCGAGACCGGAGCGCAGTTTCCCCAGGCTGTCGAAATCCATCGGCGTGTCGATGATCTGCTCGGCCGGCACCATGCGCACCGACGAGCCGCCGGGGATCACCGCCTTGAGATTGTCCCAGCCGCCGCGGATGCCGCCGCAATGGCGCTCGATCAGTTCGCGGAACGGAATCCCCATCGCCTCTTCGACGTTGCAGGGCCGCTCGACATGGCCGGATATGCAGAACAGTTTTGTGCCGACATTGTTGGGCCGGCCGATGCCGGCGAACCACGCCGCGCCGCGCCGCAGGATATCCGGCGCCACGGCGATCGATTCCACGTTGTTGACCGTGGTCGGGCAGCCATAGAGGCCGACATTGGCGGGGAATGGCGGTTTCAGCCGCGGCATTCCCTTTTTGCCTTCGAGGCTTTCGAGCAGCGCCGTCTCTTCGCCGCAGATATAGGCGCCGGCGCCGTGGGTGACGTAGAGGTCGAACGGCCAGCCATTGACATTGTCCTTGCCGATCAGTTTCGCCTCATAGGCCTGATCGACCGCCGCCTGCAGATGCTCGCGCTCGCGGATGAATTCGCCGCGCACATAGATGTAGCAGGCATGCGCGCCCATCGCGAAGCTCGCGAGCAGGCAGCCCTCGACCAGAAGATGCGGATCGTGCCGCATGATCTCGCGGTCCTTGCAGGTGCCAGGCTCGGATTCGTCGGCATTGACCACCAGATAGCTCGGCCGGCCGTCGGTGGATTCTTTCGGCATGAACGACCATTTCAGCCCGGTCGGGAATCCGGCCCCGCCGCGCCCGCGCAGGCCCGATGCCTTCATCTCGCTGATGATCCAGTCGCGGCCCTTGTCGATGATCGCCTTGGTACCGTCCCAGGCGCCGCGGCGCCGCGCGCCTTCCAGGCCCCAGTCCTCGAGGCCGTAGAGATTGCGGAAGATGCGGTCCTTGTCGTCGAGCATTCGTTGCGTCCCGATCAGCGATTGATCTGCGAATAGGCGAGGCCCGCGGCGCAGCCGCCGAAGGTCAGCGCCCACAACAGCGCGGATTCCAGCGACGCGCCGAGCGCGAAGCGCTGCAGCAAGAAGATGAACAGCGCCGCCGCGGCCGCGTGCAGCAGGATGTAACGCCAGTTTTTCGGCATCGCTGCGACGCTCCTTGTGATGTTGCCAGCGCTGGTCATGGCGGATCCTTGCGGGTCGCGTCGTCGGCCGGAGGTTTCGGAGCAGGCCGCTCCTGAACATTGGCGGCCTCCCCCGGCTTCTTGGATTCGGCATCCGACAGCACCGGCTCTTTCGGCGCGCCGGAGCTGTCCGTTGCGCCGCCTCCGCCGTTCTTCAGCGTGGTCAGCCCGCCGATCGGCGCGGAGAATTGCCGGCCGTTCTGCGGCCCCGGTTTCGGCGGATTGCCGGCAGCAAACCCGTCGAGCAGCTTGCCAAAACTCTCCTTGGTCAGATCCTCGTAGGTATCGCTCCAGATCAGCACCATCGGCGCGTTGACGCAGGCGCCGAGGCATTCGACCTCTTCCCAGCTGAAATCGCCGTCCTTCGAGAGCCGGAACGGATCGTGATGGATACGGTGCTGGCACGTCTCAATCAGCTCTTCCGCGCCGCGCAATCGGCACGGTGTCGTGCCGCAGACCTGGATGTGGGCTTTCTTGCCGACCGGCTGGAGCTGGAACATGGTGTAGAAAGTCGCTATTTCCAGCGCGCGGATGTACGGCATACCCAGTAGATCGGCGACCGCGCGGATCGCCGCTTCTGACACCCAGCCATCGTGCTGCTCCTGCACCCGCCACAGAATCGGAATCACCGCGGATGCCTGCCGGCCCGGTGGAAATTTTTCCATCTGCTTTTTCGCCCAGGCGAGATTCTCTTCGCTGAAGGCGAAGCTCGCGGGCTGCAGTTCTTTCGGTGCCAGACGGCGGACGGACATTCGTTTTGGTCTCTTTAAGGAGTGCGGCGTGCGGCGCGCGCATTCAGGCTGTGAACACGGTTTTCCCAGAATGCGCTGGCGGTGCCGAGCACGTTATAGCCGACATGGGTCGACACCTTGATGCGGTCGAGAATCGAAAGCTCGGTGACGGTTTCAAAACGGCCGCTGTGCGGATCGTAGACGATCAGCTTCAGCGGCGTCTGTTCGAGGATGAAACGCGACACCGAATGCGAGCGATCGTTGCCATGCTCCTCGCACAGGATCGCTGAATCGCCCTGCAACAGCCGCGTTCCGCCCTTGATGGCCTCGATCTCGACGCCCTCGACGTCGAGCTTGATGAGATACTTTCCCCCAGCCGAAATCTTGCCGTCGTCGAGCAGATTGTCGAGTGCGATCACCGGCACTTGTTCGCCGGCGGCCCCGGCGGCCACGGCGATGCTGAGGGCCTCGTGCTTGGTGCCGGAGAGGCGCGCGGTGCCGCGCGAGGCGCCGATAGCGCATTTCATCGCCTCGAAGCGGCCGCCGTTGATCTTGGCGTTGTTTGCGAGTTTCGCGAAATTCTGCGATGACGGTTCGATTGCGATCGCCTTTTTCGCGCCATAGGGCGCGCTCGACACCAGCACCGACCAGTAGCCGTAATTGGCGCCGCAATCGAGCAGCGTGTAGTCGACGTCGATCGAATCCCGGAACAGCATTTCCAGCTCGTCCTCGTAGGAGAACGAGCGATTGAGCAACTTGCTCCAATAGCCGTCGCCATAGGGAAATTCGAACACCGCATCGGGATTGAGCTTTATCGCGATATCGCGCTGGGGCAGCGTCCTGCGCAGCAGGTTGGCGCAGCCGTTGTAGCCGCGATGCGAAAAGTGCGACGAAATCTTCGAGCCGGCCGCCAGCGCCAGCGCCGCGACCTGCTCCCATGCGTTGGCGCCCTCGAGGACGCCGGAGGCGCGGTCAAACCGAAGCGGTGGCTGGGCAATCACCGGTCGACCTCTCCAAACACGATATCGAGCGAACCCAGGATTGCCGAGACGTCCGCCAGCAGGTGGCCCCTGCAGATGAAGTCCATCGCCTGCAGGTGGGCAAAACCGGGCGCGCGGATCTTGCATTTGTAAGGCTTGTTGCTGCCGTCGGCGACGAGGTAGACGCCGAACTCACCCTTCGGCGCTTCGACCGCGGCATAGACTTCGCCGGCCGGCACGTGAAAGCCTTCGGTGTAGAGCTTGAAGTGATGGATCAGGGCTTCCATCGAGCGCTTCATCTCGCCCCGGCGCGGCGGAAAGATCTTGTTGTCCTCGACGGCGACCGGCCCCTGCCCTTCGGGAGCACGCAGCTTTTCGATGCACTGCTTCATGATGCGCACGGACTGGCGCATCTCTTCCATGCGGATGCAGTAGCGGTCGTAGCAGTCGCCGTTCTTGCCTACCGGGATGTCGAAATCCATCTCGGCGTAGCATTCGTAAGGCTGCGCCTTGCGCAGGTCCCAGGCCGCTCCCGAGCCGCGCACCATCACGCCGGAAAAGCCCCACTCCCACGCCTGCTTGAGCGTGACCACGCCGATGTCGACATTGCGCTGCTTGAAGATGCGGTTGCCGGTGAGCAGGGTTTCGAGATCGGCCACCACTTGCAGGAACGGGTCGCACCATAAGTCGATGTCGTCGATCAGTTTTGGCGGCAGGTCCTGATGCACGCCGCCGATCCGGAAATAGGCCGCGTGCATGCGCGATCCGGAGGCACGCTCGTAAAACACCATCAGCTTTTCGCGCTCTTCAAACCCCCACAGCGGTGGGGTCAGCGCGCCGACATCCATCGCCTGCGTGGTGACGTTGAGCAGATGCGACAGGATGCGGCCGATCTCGCAATACAGCACCCGGATCAATTGCCCGCGCCGCGGCACCGCGATGCCTAAAAGCTTTTCCGCGGCCAGGCAGAACGCATGCTCCTGATTCATCGGCGCGACATAGTCGAGCCGGTCGAAATACGGGATCGCCTGCAGATAGGTCTTGTGCTCGATCAGCTTTTCGGTGCCGCGATGCAACAGCCCAATATGCGGATCGACCCGCGCCACCACTTCGCCGTCCAATTCCAGCACCAACCGCAGCACGCCATGGGCGGCGGGGTGCTGCGGCCCGAAGTTGATCGTAAAATTGCGCAGGTTATGTTCCGTCATCGTCAGACTTTCGGCCCCGCCTTCTCGTCGCCAGGCAGGATCGGATAGTCCGCGCCCTCCCATGGCGAGAGGAAATCGAACTTTCGGAATTCCTGGTTGAGCCGCACCGGCTCATAGACCACGCGCTTTTCCTGGTCGTCGTAGCGGACCTCGACAAAGCCGGTGAGCGGAAAATCCTTGCGCAGCGGATGGCCGTCGAAACCGTAATCGGTCAACAGCCGCCGCATGTCCGGATGGCCGGTGAAGATCACGCCGTAAAGATCATAGCATTCGCGCTCGAACCAGTCGGCGCCGGGAAACACCTCGATGATCGACGGCACCTGCGTGGTCTCGCTTGCCTCCGCACGCAGCCGGATGCGCTCGTTCAGCGTCGGCGACAGCAAATGGTACACCACATCGAAACGTTTTTCGCGGCCGGGATAATCCACCGCGGTGACATCGATGAAGCTGACGAAGCGGCAAGCGGGATCGTCGCGCAGGAATTTTACGACATCGACGATCTTCGACACCTCGACCGACAGGGTGAGTTGATCGAATGCGACGGACGATTCCGTCACCGCGCTTGGCAGTGCAGTCCTGATAGTTTCTCCAAGACCGTCAAGGTCGGTCACTTATTTGGTCTCCAATTCACGCAAACGCCGCTCGATAATCTCAAGCGGCTCTTCGATCTCGCCGGTAAAGATTCGGCCGAGCATTGTATCGCCGGTCAAAGCGTGTCGGAACGTCACCAACGACTCGTCCATTTTGCTCAACCGCTTCTCTATCGCGACGAACCTCGCATCAATCGCCGCGAAATTTGCTGAAGATTCCGAGCGCATCTCCTGCAGCAGCGGAACGATCATGTCTGCCGGTTCAGCCATGCAAGCCTCCAATCACCGCTCAATCGTGCCGGTGCGGCGGATCTTCTTCTGCAGCAGCATCACGCCGTACAGCAGCGCTTCGGCGGTCGGCGGGCAGCCGGGCACGTAGATGTCGATCGGCACGATGCGGTCGCAGCCGCGCACCACCGAATAGGAGTAGTGATAGTAGCCGCCGCCATTGGCGCAGGAGCCCATCGAGATGACGTAGCGCGGCTCCGGCATCTGGTCGTAGACCTTGCGCAGCGCCGGCGCCATCTTGTTGGTCAGCGTCCCCGCGACGATCATGACGTCGGACTGCCGCGGCGACGCGCGCGGCGCGAACCCAAAACGCTCGGCGTCGTAGCGCGGCATCGACATCTGCATCATCTCGACCGCGCAGCAGGCGAGGCCGAAGGTCATCCACATCAGCGATCCGGTGCGCGCCCAGGTGATCAAATCGTCGGTCGCGGCGACGAAAAAGCCCTTGTCGGACAGTTCGTGGTTGACCTCGAGGAAGTAAGGGTCGCGGGCGCCGACCGGCAGGCCGGTGGAGGGATCGAGAATCCCGGTCGCGCGAGGTGCCACCAGCGGCTGCGCCCCGACCGGATGGCGCGACGGTGTCTGTTGACCCGAGGTGGAAACCGGATTCAATCCCATTCGAGCGCGCCTTTCTTCCATTCATAGGCGAAGCCGACGGTGAGAACGCCGAGGAATACCATCATCGACCAGAAGCCGGTGGCCCCTAATTTCCCGAATGCCACCGCCCAGGGGAACAGGAACGCCACTTCCAGATCGAATATGATGAACAGGATCGCCACCAGATAGAACCGCACGTCGAACTTCATGCGGGCGTCGTCAAAGGCGTTGAATCCGCATTCATAGGCGGAGAGCTTTTCCGGGTCGGGCTGCTGGAACGCGACGATGAAAGGGGCGATCAACAGGGCGAGGCCGATCACGGCGGCGATCCCGATAAACACCACAAGCGGAAGGTAATTCTGCAAGATGCCGTTCATCGGCGATCCCTTTTCCCACGGCTTTCGGCGTCCGCGGATTCGCTGCACATTGGAATTATTCCGAGGCTTAGCGCAGCGCAACAAACGGCGCAAGACAAGCTATTTTGAGGGTCTTTTTCCGGCCAGCCTCTGCAGCGCGCCGTGCCGGATAATCCGAAGGAAGCCCGTCTTGGCTGAGACCGTCCAAGTGCGCTCGCCTTATCGTTGTTGGCGCAAGATCGTGTGCGTCTAAAGTGCGCTGCTATTGACGCGTCGCACTGCCGCGAGCACCACTTGTGCCGACCGGCGAGCACGCGGCCTCCATGACAACGCAAGACGCGGAATCGAAAAACGGTGTTGAGGGAGTCGGAAAATGGCGCGGAAAATGGCCTAAGTTACTGAAAACAATGGCGCGAGAGACGGGACTCGAACCCGCGGCCTCCGCCGTGACAGGGCGGCGCTCTAACCAACTGAGCTACTCCCGCGGATGCTTCAATTCTTCCGCAGTGAACCGAGGACTTAAAGGCGGGGTTATCCCAAGTCAAGGTTGTTGCGAATCCCCCTGCCAGCCGGGCATTTTCTGTGTGTCGATGCAAATAAACCGCTGTTTATCGGCAAAACAGCGTAGTCAGCGGCCCCCCGAATCATTTAAGGCCTGCTATGTCTTAGGTTCCTAAGCCATCAACAACGAGGAGGGCCAAATATGGCGAAGAAAGCAGCGACCCCGACCACCGTCACGCTCAAGCATCTCGCGGCAGCGCTGTCGGAAGAACATGAATTGTCCAAGAAGAGCGCTGAAGCCATTATGAACGACCTGGTCACCCGCATCACCAAGCACCTCAAGAAGGGCGAGCGCATCCGCATTGTCGGGCTCGGCATCCTTCAGGTCCGCAAGCGCGCCGCCCGCATGGGCCGCAATCCCGCTACCGGCGAAGCGATCCACATCAAGGCCAGCAAGAAGGTCGCCTTCCGCGCCGCCAAGGAGCTGAAGGAAGCCGTCTGATCGGGCGCTTCCCGCTATGATTTGAGCGTCATTCCGGATCACGCTGCGGCGGTTCGGGATGACGCTTCGTTTTGTCAGTGGGCGGTTTTGATGGTGCCCTCGCAGCTGAAGTTCACGCACACCGTCACCGAGCGCTTCCTGCGCTACGCGGTCATCGACACCCAGTCGGACCCCTCCTCGCCGAGCTGCCCGTCCACCGAAAAACAAAAGGACCTAGGTCGGCTACTGGTCAAGGAGCTCCAAGAGATGGGCGTCGGTGACGCGCATCTCGACGAGCACGGCTACGTCTATGCGACCATTCCCGCCAATAGCGACAAGCAGGTGCCCGTCATCTGCTTCTGCTCACACATGGACACCTCGCCGGACTGCACCGGCAAGGACGTCAAGCCGCAAATCGTGAAAAATTATCGTGGCGGCGACATCGTGCTGAACGCCGACCCCACCCAGGTCATCCGCGTCGCCGACAATCCGGCGCTGGCGAACCAGATCGGCAACGACATCGTGACAACCGACGGCACCACCCTGCTCGGGGCCGACAACAAGGCGGGGGTTGCCGAAATCATGGATGCGGCGCATTTCCTGCTCAACAACCCGCAGCTGAAGCACGGCACCATCAAGGTATTATTCACCCCCGACGAGGAGATCGGTCGCGGCGTGGACAAGGTCGACCTGAAGAAGCTTGGCGCGGATTTCGCCTATACCATCGACGGCGAAACCGCCGGAAATATCGAGGACGAAACCTTCTCCGCCGACGGCGTCACGCTCGTGATCGAAGGCGTCAGCACCCATCCCGGCTTTGCCAAGGGCAAGATGGAGCACGCCATCAAGATCGCGGCGCGCATCGTCGAGCGTCTGCCAAAGGATGGCTGCTCGCCGGAAACCACCGAAGGCAAAGACGGGTTTCTGCACCCGATCGCTATCTCCGGCGCGCTGGAGAGGGCCACGCTGAATTTTATTGTACGCGATTTCACCGAGCAGGGCCTGAAGGAAAAAGAGCAGCTGCTGGAGACAATCGTCAAGGACGTGATGAAGGATTTTCCGCACTCGTCGTACCGGATGCAGATAAAACAGCAGTATCGCAACATGAAGCAGGTGATCGACCGTCACCCCGAGACCGTCGACAACGCGATGGAAGCGATCCGCCGCGCCGGCCTCACCCCGAAACGGACCAGCATCCGTGGCGGCACCGACGGCTCGCGACTGTCCTTCATGGGGCTACCCTGCCCCAACATCTTCGCCGGCGAACACGCCTTCCATTCGCGCACAGAGTGGGTCAGCGTGCAGGACATGGAGGCCGCCATGCGCACCATCGTCCATCTGGCGATGGTGTGGGAAGAGCGGGGTTAAGGCCTACGATGGCGGTCACGCATACCGAGGAGGGTTTGCGTGAACCGGACCGGACCGTGCTGGTGGTTGGCGCAACCGGCGCATTCGGCGAACGGCTTGCCGAGGGCCTTATCCGTTCCGGGTTTTCCGTGATCGGCGCTGCCCGCACCACCGCGCGCCTGGACGTTCTCGCCAGGCGTCTCGGCCCCCACTTTGCCGTCGAACCGCTTGACCGATCCAGCATCGACGCGGCACGCCTGCAGCAATTGCGCGGGCGATGGCCCGGCCTGTTCGCGGTGGCGGATGCCTCCGGGCCGTTTCAGATCAGCGACTACCGGCTGCCGCGGGCCGCGATTGGCGCGGGTCTGCATTACGTCGACCTTGCCGACGCCCGCGGCTTCGTCGGCGGCAGCCGCGTGCTCGATGCGGAGGCGCGCACGGCAAATGTCGCGGTGCTCGCGGGGGCCAGTTCGACGCCGGCGCTGTCGCATGCCGTGCTGGATATGCTGGTCGCGGGCTCGCGCAAGGTCATCACCATCGAGGTCAGTATCGCACCAGGCAATCGCGCGCCGCGCGGGCTCAGTACGATGCAGGCGGTACTGTTCACGGTCGGCCAGCCGATCCGGGTGTTTCGCGGCGGTCGCTGGGTCGAGGAAGTTGGCTGGGGCCTGAACAAGACGATCGAACTTCCCGGCATTGGAACGCGCAAGGTCGCGCTGTGCGAAACACCCGACCTCGACCTGCTGGCCGAACGCTATCACCCCGCTGCCGACGCAATCTTTCGCGCCGGGCCGGAATTGCGCCTGCTTCACGAGGGCGTCGGCGCCCTCGCCCTTCTGGTGAGACTTGGCATCCTGAAATCGCTCGCCGCGCTGGTTCGACCGCTGCGGCTTCTTGCTGAACTGTGCAAGCCGTTCGGCACGGATCGCGGCGGCATGCGCGTCGATGTCCTCATCGAAGACGAAGACGGCCAGTTGGTGCGCCGGGTATGGACGCTGGCAGCGGGCGCCGGCGACGGGCTCTATGTACCGACCCTGCCCGCGCTCGCGGCGCTCAAATCGCTCGCCGCCGGGGCGCTGGAATGGCGGGGTGCAGGCCCCTGCACCGGCCTCATTCCATATCAGGCGATCGCCACGGAATTCGGCCGCCACGACATCAAGACGCAGGCCCAGGAGATATCCGCGCCCGCCCCGCTGTTCTGCCGGCTGCTGGGCAGCGCCTATGACGTTTTGCCGGCCGTGATCCGGCAGGCACACGAGGTGCACGGCGTTCTCGTCCTCGAAGGCAAGGCTGACGCGGCAAGTCCAGGCAACGTTCTGGGTGCTTTGATCGCATGGCTATTCCGGCTGCCGCGATCCGGCTCGGACATGCCGGTTCGCGTCGAGATGCGCAGCGAGGATGACGGATCGGAAACCTGGACGCGAATCTATCCAGGCGTGACGATGCGCTCGAACCTGCGCAACCCCGATTCCCAAACGCATCAGGTTGACGAGGTTCTCGGTCCGCTGACCATCCGCCTGCACTGGACGCCGACCCCGCGCGGCCTGCAGCTCGAAACCCTCGGCGCGCGCCTGTTCGGATGTCCGCTCCCGGATTTTTTGCGCCCGCGTTCCTACGCCAGCGAAACCGTAGGTACGGATGGCCAATTCCATTTCGATGTGCCCATCGCGCTGCCGCTGATCGGTACGATTGTTCACTACAAGGGCAGCCTGAAGCCGATTGAGATGTCTGGCAGATCTTCTAGCTAGCCGCGCTATTGCCTCGACTTTGTGCGGGGCCAATATGCGTCGACTATCGGGCATCAACCCGCTGCGGGTGCGTCAGTTGCAAATTATTATTAATAAATTTTCTGGTTGTATTTTTTTCTCAGTTGCATTGACTTTTGCTCACAACCGGTATGTTCTTCGCGACCTGGAAAGCAGTTGCTCTGCATAAAGGAACAGTAACAACACAAGTTACGTTGCACCGGTAGACAAGCAACAGAATCCCAATCCCGGCCGATCCGACGGACCTTTCTTCACTGAAAGGCGGCAGCTGAGCTATGCGCGACAGGCACTTGCTGTTTGTCGCAGCGATTTTTTCACCGCGCAAAAAGCAAAGGGGCTGACATGTATATCTCACCCAAGGCATCGGCGGCGCGCCAGCGGGAAGCGCAGAACGCACGGGACAACCGGGCGGAGATCATCAAGGCGCTCGGTCTCGGCCAGATCACCCGACGCGATCTCTATAAATGGGGAATCTTCACGGTCACCGGCGCGCTTGCGCTGAAGAACGGCCTCAGCCCGTTCGCGCGAAGCGCGTTCGCCGCGGTGCCGACCGGCACGCCGCGTAGCCCGCTGTTCGGTGCGGCAAAATTCTCCCAGCCGTTGCCGCGGCTGGCGCTGCAGACCCCGATCCCGCTCACAAAGGATCCGGCAACCGGCAATGCGGTGTTTCCTGCCGCGCTCGGCGAACGGGACGCCAAGCGCCTGTCGTACCATACCGATTTCAGCGCCAACCCGACCAATCCGGCATTCAGGAACCTGATCTCCGGACGCGGGCCGATCGAAGGCCGGCCGCCGGGCGAAATCTTCGCGCATCAGCGCTGGGACGAATTCTTCCCCAAGGTCGGCTATGTGATCTCGCTCGGCCAGATCGCTCCGAACAGCCGGTTTCATCCCAATTTCCCGGCGCAACTTCCGAACAGCGTCTGGTCCTACGGCACCGGCCGCAACGTGCAGGGACACCTGCCGCCGATGCTGTTCAAGGGACGTTATGGCGAGCCGATTCTGACCCGCGTCTACAACAACCTCCCGGTGCTGCGTTCGGCCAATGATTCCGGTTTCGGCGTCAATGAAACCCAGATTCACTTTCACAACGCGCACAATGGCGCCGAGAGCGACGGCGCCGCCAACGTCCATCATTTCCCCGGCACGTTCTACGACTATCGCTGGAGCACGACGCTCGCCCGGCGCGACAAGATCAACACCCAGGCGACCGACAACAGGGCGTCCGGCCCGGACGGCCATGGCGGCCTCGTCAATGTCGCCGGCGATTTCCGCGAGCTGCAGGGCACGCTGTGGATGCACGATCACCGGTTCTTCTTCACCGCAGAGAACGTCTACAAAGGCAATTTCTCGATGGTGAACTATTACAGCGGCCCCGATCGCGGCAACGAATCGCTGAACGATGGCGTCAATCTGCGGCTGCCCAGCGGCAGCTTCCTCGACTACGGCAACATTGATTTCGACGTCAACCTGATCGTTTCCGACGCCGCAACCAAGCCGAACGGCCAGCTATTCTTCGATATCTTCAATACCGACGGTTTCCTCGGCGACATCCCGCTGGTCAACATGGCCTATGCGCCCTCCCTGAACGTGCTGCCGCGCAAATACCGCTTCCGCATCCTCAATGCGTGCATGTCCCGGTTCTGGAAATTGGCGCTCGCGGGTCCCAATGGACAGGCGGTGCCGTTCCAGTTCATCGCCAATGACGGCAACTTCGTCGTCAACCCGATCCCGCTCACCACGCTGACCCAGCAGGGCACGGCCGAGCGCTACGACATCGTCGTCGACTTCTCGTCGTTCCCGGTCGGCTCCAGCATCAAGCTGGTGAACCAGGTGCAGATGCGGGACGACGGCCGCGGCCCGTCAAACGAACTCACGCTGGCCCAGGCGCTGGCGGGCGATCCGAACGATCCGTGCATCGGCGCCATCATGGAGTTCAAGGTCGCCAGTTCGGTGCCGAGCGTGGACGCTCCGGGCTTCACCTACACCACGGCAACCGACCCCAGCGTCGTGCCGGCTGTGTTGACCCAGCAGATCCCGATTGTAGCCCCGGTGCGGACACGGCTGGTCGAGTGGGGCCGCTCCGGCAACGGCGACTCCCGCAACCCGCAGACCGGTCAATGCACCCCGGACTGCCCGGAAACCGCAACCTTCCCGTGGACCGTCAAGATCAACGGCCAGGAAGCGCATTCGATGAATGCCAACCGTATTTCGCTGCTGGTTCCGAAGCCCGGCGAAATCGAGCACTGGACCTATGTCAACGGCGGCGGCGGCTGGGATCACCCGATCCACCTGCACTTCGAAGAAGGCGTCACCATGAACCGGGGCCAAGACTTCATCCCGCCGACCGAACTGAACGTCCGCAAGGACGTCTGGAGACTCGGCAGCACCGGCCAACGGACGGTCACCTTCCAGGTCCAGTTCGGCGAATATGGCGGGTCCTATGTCAACCACTGCCACAACACGGTGCACGAGGATTTTGCCCTGCTGATGCGCATTCAGCTTTTGACGGGGGTGGCCGGGTCCCCGCAAGCCGCGGTGACGCCGACGCCGAACCCGACGCCCGACGGCGTCGTCTTCACCACACCGGAAATTCTGCCCGAAGGCGACCCCAGGTAACCGGTCAACGGTCAATGCAGGAGACGACCATGAAAACCCGCAGAACAATCTTGACGCTCATGGGCGCCGGGGCCGCCGGCGCGGTCGCCTTCGCTTCGACCGCCTCGCCGGCAGCGGCCCAAACCGCAACAACCTCCAGTACCGCGACCGGTCAGGGCGTCATCGCGGCGCCTGCGGCCGGGGCAAAAAAGCCGACATCTGCAACGCCGGCGATGATCGACGAGGCCATCCAGCGCTCGCAAGCTCGCACCGCCAAGGCAGCACCTACGGCAACATCCCCGGCTACGCCGGAACGGTTTGGCAGTGAGGAGCCGTTCACCTATGTGCCCGGCAAAACCGCGCCTTGAAACGCGCTGACATCTGATGTGCGAAGCGCCTCGCGAGGCCAGGGTCTCGCGGGGTTGGGGAGAATTGTATGCAATACTTGCGTTTACTGATTGCGACTGCTGTCGCGGTCGCCGCCGCTGCGATCTGGAATTCCATGGACAGCAAGGCGCACGAGCGGCCGTGGGGAGAGAGCTACATCCCCAACCTCACCGTGACGACGCAACGCGGCAAGCCGGTGAAATTCTACGACGATCTCGTCAAGGGCAAGATCGTCATCATCAGCTTCATCTATACGAGCTGCACCGATATCTGCCCGCTCACCACGGCGCGCATCGCCCAGCTGGAGGACAAACTGGGCGACATGGTCGGCCGCGACGTGTTCCTGATCTCGATGACGGTCGATCCGAAGACCGACACACCCGAGCGGCTCAAGGAATATGCGGAGAGGTTCGGCGCAGGTCCAGGCTGGTCCTTCGTGACCGGAAAGCCGGAAGACATTCGCGCCATCAATTACAAGTTCGGCGACCGCAGCGGGGTGATCAGCGAGCACCGCAACGAAATCGTAATTGGCAATGACGCCACCGGCGAATGGCAAAAGGATTCGGTGTTCGGCGATCTCGACCGCCTCGTCCTGACGGTTCGCTCGCTGGACCCGAAGTGGCGCGACCAGGTGCGCCCGCCGCAAAGCGTTGCGGATCACACCGCGATGGCCATGAGCGGCCAGCCCGGCCAGGCCCTGTTCAAGAAGATGTGCGCGCCATGCCACACCATCGGCGTCGGCGACCGCGTCGGCCCGGACCTGCGCGGTGTCACCGAACGGCGTGAAAAGCCCTGGCTGGAAGAGTTCATCCAGAACCCATCGAAGATGCGGGCAAAGAAAGATCGGACCGCGCTCGCGCTCGCGGCGGAATATCCCGCGGTGCGGATGCCCGCAGTCGGCCTTGCCGCCGCCGACGCCGCCGACCTGATTTCATATCTGGCGACGGAGACGGCGCGGCTGGAGCAGGACAAAGGGCCGGCGATGACGGAGCATCACGACCATCGGCATCACCATTGAGGAACGTCGCGCGAAGCCGGTCGGCTTGCCAAGCCGAAGCCCGCAGGGCGAAGGCTGGTAGGCGGTGACGGATTCGAACCGCCGACCCTCTCGGTGTAAACGAGATGCTCTAACCAGCTGAGCTAACCGCCCTCGCCGCCTGTTTAGCCCTGCGATGCCCTGCCGCGCAAGTCGTCGCCTGTTCTGACCGACAACCCTCGGCCCAAACAAAAACGGCGCCCGAAGGCGCCGTTTTATCATGGTCAGGCAGGTCTCGTTCAGTGCGCCGTCAGCCCGCCCGCCGCTTCGTCCGCAGCGTCGGGCTTGACCGGCACCTTGGTGTCCTCTTCCCAGACGATCGGCAGCGGCTGCCGCACCAAGGCCTTGGCGATCACATCGTCGAGGCGCGACACCGGGATGATGGTCATGCCGCCCTTGATCGTATCGGATATCTCCGTGAGATCCTTGGCGTTGTCCTCCGGGATCAGCACCGTCTTGATGCCGCCGCGTGCGGCCGCCAGCAGCTTCTCCTTCAAGCCGCCGATCGGAAGCACGCGACCGCGCAGCGTGATTTCGCCGGTCATGGCGACGTCGTGCCGGACCGGAATGCCGGTCATGACCGAGACGATCGCAGTAGTCATGGCGACGCCGGCCGACGGGCCATCCTTCGGGGTCGCCCCCTCGGGCACGTGGACGTGGATATCGCGCCGGTCAAACAGCGGCGGCTCGATTCCGTAGGTGATCGCGCGCGAGCGGACATAGGAGGCCGCCGCGGAGATCGATTCCTTCATCACGTCGCGCAGATTGCCGGTGACCGTCATCTTGCCCTTGCCGGGCATCATGACGCCTTCGATGGTGAGCAGTTCGCCGCCGACGTCCGTCCAGGCAAGGCCGGTGACGATGCCGACCTGGTCGTCGGTCTCGATCTCGCCATAGCGATACTTCGGAACGCCGAGGAATTCCTCGAGCGACTGCGCCGTGACCTTGACCGACTTCTTCTTCGAGATCATCAGGTCCTTCACCGCCTTGCGGGCGAGTGTCGACAGCTCACGCTCGAGGTTGCGCACGCCCGCCTCGCGGGTGTAGCGGCGGATCATCAGGAGCAACGCCTCGTCGTCGATCGACCATTCCTTGGAGTCCAGGCCGTGCTTGGCGATCGCGTTCGGGATCAGATGCTTGCGGGCGATCTCGACCTTCTCGTTCTCGGTGTAGCCGGCGATCCTTATGATCTCCATGCGGTCCATCAGGGGGCCGGGAATATTCAGCGTATTCGCGGTGGTGATGAACATCACGTTGGACAGGTCGTAGTCGACCTCCAGATAGTGGTCGTTGAAGGTCGAGTTCTGCTCGGGGTCCAGAACCTCGAGCAGCGCCGAGGACGGATCGCCGCGGAAATCGGCGCCCATCTTGTCGATCTCGTCCAAGAGGAACAGCGGGTTAGAGGTCTTCGCCTTGCGCATCGACTGGATGACCTTGCCGGGCATCGAGCCGATATAGGTGCGGCGGTGACCGCGGATCTCCGCTTCGTCGCGCACGCCGCCGAGCGACACGCGCACGAACTCGCGCCCCGTCGCTCGCGCGATCGACTTGCCGAGCGAGGTCTTGCCGACGCCGGGCGGGCCGACCAGGCACAGGATCGGGCCGGTCAGCTTGTTGGCGCGGCTTTGCACCGCGAGATATTCGACGATGCGATCCTTGACCTTCTCCAGGCCGTAATGGTCGTTGTCGAGCACCGTTTGCGCGGCGACCAGGTCCTTCTTGACCTTGGACTTCTTGTTCCAAGGGATCGACAGCAGCCAGTCGAGGTAGTTGCGCACGACGGTTGCTTCCGCGGACATCGGCGACATCTGACGCAGCTTCTTCAGTTCATGCTGCGCCTTCTCCCGCGCTTCCTTGGAGAGCTTGGTCTTGGCAATCTTCTCTTCCAGATCGGCAAGCTCGTCGCGGCCTTCGTCGTCGCCGAGCTCCTTCTGGATCGCCTTCATCTGTTCGTTGAGATAATACTCGCGCTGGGTCTTCTCCATCTGGCGCTTGACGCGCGAACGGATACGCTTCTCGACCTGCAGCACCGAGATCTCGCTTTCCATCAGGCCGAGCACCTTCTCCAGGCGCGCGGTGACGGACAGCGTCTCCAGGATCGCCTGGCGGTCGGCGATCTTGACGGCCAGATGCGCGGCGACGGCGTCGCTCAGCTCGGCGAAATCGGTCTTGGCCTGAACCACGCCGACCACTTCGGCCGAAATCTTCTTGTTGAGCTTCACATAGCTCTCGAAGTCCGACACCACCGAGCGCGCCAGCGCTTCGGCCTCGACGGAGTTCGCATCAGTATCGGCCAGCGCAACGGCGCTCGCTTCATAATAATCGGCGCGGTCGGAATATTTCTGCACCTTGGCGCGCTCGAGACCCTCCACCAGCACCTTGACGGTGCCGTCGGGCAATTTCAGCAATTGCAGCACGCTGGCCAGCGTGCCGACTTCATAGATCGAATCCGGGCTCGGATCGTCATCCGCCGCGTTCTTCTGCGTGGCGAGCATGATCAGGGCGTCGTTCTTCATCACCTCTTCGAGCGCGCGGATCGATTTCTCGCGGCCGACGAACAGCGGCACGATCATGTGCGGGAAAACGACGATGTCGCGCAGCGGCAGCACCGGATAGGCGTGGCTTTCGCCGTGAACGATAGATGGCCGGGATTTTGGGGTCGTCATGGCCTGGTCCTTTTGTTGTGCCCCCTTGCACGCAGCCCGCGATTTCGCGCAGCCGCCTCAAGGTGCCTGGAATTTCCGGATCGCATGGCCACGTTCATGGCCCGCGCATCCAGATCGGTATGACAGCGAATCTTGTCGGATTTCCTGCCACCGACAGCATTAGGTGGCTATCGGGCATGGGGGTGTCAAGTCACCATAAAGCCCGTCAATCCGGGACAAATGCGCCATCGCGACAGCGCACCTCTCCCCGCAGGGGAGAGGTCGAAGCCGAAGCGCAGCGAAGTCTTCGGATGAGGGTCCGTCCACTCACACCGGACTCGCGGCGTTGCCCCTCACCCGCCGCACATCTACGATGCGCGTCGACCCCCGATCACGTCGGGGGCAGGCTCTCTCCCCGGCGGGGAGAGGTGCTGCAGAATCAGGCGCTGGCGCTGGTTTCGGCGGTACGGTCCGAGCGGTCGGCGTAAATGTAGAGCGGACGCGCCGTCCCTTCCACGACTTCGCGCGAGATCACCACCTCCTCGACGCCTTCCAGGCCCGGCAGATCGAACATGGTCTCGAGCAGGATGCTTTCCAGGATGGAACGCAGGCCCCGCGCGCCGGTCTTGCGCTCGATCGCCTTGCGCGCCACCGCGCCCAGCGCCTCGTCGGCGAAGGTCAGTTCGATGTTCTCCATCTCGAACAGCCGCTGATACTGCTTGACCAGCGCGTTCTTCGGGTCGGTCAGGATCTTCTTCAGCGAGGCCTCGTCGAGATCCTCCAGCGTGGCGACCACGGGAAGACGTCCGACGAATTCCGGAATCAGGCCATACTTCAGCAGATCCTCGGGCTCGACGTGGCGGAAAATCTCGCCAGTGCGGCGGTCTTCCGGCGCCAGCACCTGCGCTGCAAAGCCGATCGACGTGGAACGCCCGCGCGCGGAGATGATCTTCTCCAGGCCGGAGAAGGCGCCGCCGCAGATGAACAGGATGTTGGTGGTGTCGACCTGCAAGAATTCCTGCTGCGGATGCTTTCGGCCGCCCTGCGGCGGCACCGAAGCGACGGTGCCTTCCATGATCTTCAGCAGCGCCTGCTGCACGCCCTCGCCCGAGACGTCGCGGGTGATCGAGGGATTGTCCGACTTGCGCGAGATCTTGTCGATTTCGTCGATATAGACGATGCCGCGCTGCGCGCGCTCGACATTGTAGTCGGCGGACTGCAGGAGCTTCAGGATGATGTTTTCGACGTCCTCGCCGACATAGCCGGCCTCGGTCAGCGTCGTCGCATCCGCCATGGTGAACGGCACGTCGAGAATCCGCGCCAGCGTCTGCGCCAGCAGCGTCTTGCCCGAACCGGTCGGCCCGATCAGCAGGATATTGGATTTCGCAAGCTCGACGTCGTTGTGCTTGGTCTGGTGGTTGAGACGCTTGTAGTGATTGTGGACCGCGACCGAGAGCACCTTCTTGGCGTGGCTCTGGCCGATCACATAATCGTCGAGGACCTTGCAGATTTCCTTCGGGGTCGGAATGCCGTCGCGCGACTTCACCAGCGAGGACTTGTTCTCCTCGCGAATGATGTCCATGCACAGTTCGACGCACTCGTCGCAGATGAATACGGTGGGTCCTGCGATCAGTTTGCGGACTTCATGCTGGCTCTTGCCGCAGAACGAGCAATACAGCGTGTTCTTCGAGTCGCTCGTGCCGACCTTACTCATTCTTGTCTCCGTCCGCAGTTCGATCTCGTCCGCTGGATCACCCCATTCCGGAACTTGCCGGCAATATCAGTAAAATAGAGCAAAATCCGTACCAGAAAAGACCCCGTTCTCTAAGGTGCCGCCCGAATCGCGGCTAACTCGAATCCTTCACATAGCAACCAAACTGACCGAGCGAACCATGGTGCCACCCGACTATCAAGAATTCGCTAACCGCAGCCGGGTCCGTTGTCGTGACAATAGCGTGATTTGCCGGGCCTGCGCGAGCCGGACAATCTTAAAAACAGCCCAGCGTTGCGCGATTGCCACGCCGCTTCAAGGGCACGAAAGCGGAACTTTCGATCCAGGCCGGCAGCGCCTGACGCCGGGCGACGCCAGCATTCGCCGCAAAACGGCGGGTTTTGCGCCGATTTGAGGCCAAATCGCCGCTTAGGGCGATTTCGCGGCCGGATCCTCGGAGCGCTTGTCGATCACTTTGTCGACGATGCCGAAGTCACGGGCCATTTCGGCGGTGAGGAACTTGTCCCGCTCCAGCGCATCCTCGATCGCCTTGAAGGTCTGGCCGGTGTGCTTGACGTAAATCTCGTTCAGCCGCTTCTTCAGGTTCAGGATTTCCTGCGCGTGCAGCATGATGTCGGTGGCCTGGCCCTGGAAGCCGCCCGACGGCTGGTGCACCATGATGCGCGAATTCGGCAGCGAGAACCGCATGTCCTTGTGGCCGGCGGCGAGCAGCAGCGAACCCATCGATGCCGCCTGTCCCGTGCACAGCGTGGAAACCGGCGGGCGGATGAACTGCATGGTGTCATAGATCGCCAGCCCCGATGTCACCACGCCACCCGGCGAGTTGATATACATCGAGATTTCCTTCTTCGGATTCTCGGCTTCCAGAAACAACAGCTGCGCGACCGTCAGCGTCGACATGCCGTCCTCGACCGGTCCGGTGACGAAGATGATGCGCTCCTTCAGCAGTCGCGAAAAGATATCGTAGGCCCGTTCGCCGCGGTTGGTCTGCTCGACCACCATCGGCACGAGGTTCATGTAGGTTTCCACCGGATCGCGCATTAGTCACCCAAGGGTTGGAGGCGAACGTCCGTCGGCACGCTAAAGGGACAAACACATTGCCGGGCGAGGACGAACGTCCCGTGATGCAGGACTTGTAAGACAGGTTTGACAGATATGGACCAATCGCCCGGCGACAAGGCCGGGCAATTCGGGGCGAGTTCGGCGTACTTGAAGCTGATTCGCCTGACCCGGCCTACTCCGGCAACACAGGAATCCGCCGCGGCAGGCGATCGGATGCGCAAGCGAGCACCGGCACCCCGGGCCGCCCCGATCCCGGCCTCAGCCGCGGCGCAAGGCAGCGGCGAAGCTGTCGGGATCGTCGGTGCTGACCAGCAGGCTGTAGCCCTGGCTGGTTGGAATATATACCGCGCGGCGGTCCCCGCTCAGCAGGACCAGCGCCTTCTCGCCGTTTTGCAGGCGGTACCAACCGGACTGGTGCCCCGGAATACCGAACCCGAAGGTGCGCCATCTCGTTGCGAGTTCCGGCGACCGGTTGGGATCGACGACTTGGACATCCCCCCGGCGGATGTCGGCCAGCGGCACCGTCCGATCAAACCACGTATTTTCGATGGTGACGCCCGACGCCGTCATCGCGACCTTGGGCGTTCGCAGGCCCGACAGCACCACGCCAATCGCCACCACCGAGAGCGCCGCGGCCGAAATCAGTATCCAGCGCACCGTTGTCTTCCTCATTCCATGCTCACGATCGGACATGTCGTTACCTCCTCGATCACATAGAAAGCATCAACTCGCCGTTCTGCTCCATCAACGGAAATTTGACTTGCCAGCTCTATATAGGAGTCCGTGGCATAAAATTCAACGCATCGGGCCGGTCCGGGAGCGCTGCAATAGCAGGTAACACGGCATTATCGGCGTCCACTTCCCAGCCGGACTCGCAAGGCTTGCTTGCGACGCATCTGCCATCGACGGATGACGTAATCATGGAATCCGGCTTGACAACTTTTACGGGTAGGAAGAATATTCACGACAACAACGATGAATTGGCATCGTTGCTTTTGCTGAATGAGTAATACCGACAGCATGCCGGCGCGGGACCGTTCCGGTGGCCTATCTGCCCCTGATAGACGTAGCTGACCCTGATACAAGCCCCTAACTCCGGCGCGGGAGAACGTACGCGCGTGTCCGTCTCGCAACCGCGAGACTCAAATCCGATTTGAAGGAGACTTGCGTGGAAAAGATCATATCGAGTCCTGAGGATGTGCGCGCCGTAGCCGCGGTAGTTGCGTCGGCCTGGCTGGCTGAGCCCTTCAAGCAGCGGTTCGTGGAGCAGCCGAAGCCGGTGTTGTCCGAATACGGCATCAAGATTCCCAGCAACATCAAAGTAATCGTACTGGAAGATACGCCGACGCTGCTGAACATCGTGCTGGCGGACAGGCCGCTCGATCCGCAGAACCAGGTCCGGCAATTGCCGCCGCGCGCCGACTACACCACGGTGCTGGCCTATATCTACACCCGGCAGATCGAGGACGCGGCTTTCAGGAAGAGGTTCGTGAGCGATCCCCACGCCGTGTTCGCCGAGCTGCACTATCCGATTCCGGACGAAATCAAGATCAACGTCGTGTTCGATACCGCCACCGACCGGTATTTTGCGCTCCCGCTACCGCCCAAGACGCGGATGGTCGTCGAGATGCACGAGCAGAACATGGCGGTGCTCGATGCGACCGCCATCAACGCCAATATCAACGCCAACGTAAACGCCAACGTCAACATCAACGGCGTGACGAACATCAACGGCGCGCTGCAGGTCAATGGCGCCGCGGTCGGTACCGTCGTCGTCGCCGTCGCGGTGCTCATCTGATCCGGTCAGGGGCGCCGGCGGGAACTTGCCGCCGGCGCCCCCCTGGAGCGGACGGAAAGCATGAGCCGGCCGCGCACGGCCGATCTTGCCGGGAGACCGAGCGAAGTGGAATTCACAACCGTCGCCGATGAAGAGGTCGTCCGGCAGCTTCTTCGCCGTGTCAACCGCATGATCGAGACCGGCGAGGTCGAACTCGTCTATCTCAACCGGGCCGAGGCACGGGACCGCAACGCGGCCTACGAGCGCGAACTCGCCGAGATCAAGCGCCTGCTCGAACGCTGGTGCGCCGACGGCGCGTTCCGGGCGCGGCTGGAGACCGATTCCGCCGGCGCGGCGGCGGCGTTGAACCTCACGGTCGATCCCGCTCCGCTTAAATATCTGTGGGACACGCCGACCGCGCTCGCCACCGCGGTGGAGGACATCCCGCTGCCTTCTCTCCGCTATCGCGGCTTCATTCTGGAAAAGCTCACGCACCGCAAGCAGATGCGGGCGGAACATCCTGGCTTCGATCCGCGCTTCGCGGCCTGGCGGCGGCGGCAACTGGTCCGGGTCGACAATCAGCTCAGCACCTTCGCGGCCGCGAGCATCGTGCATGCACCCTTCTGCGTCGAATTATGCAACGGGTGTTCGGTCGGATGCTGGTTCTGCGGCATCTCCGCGCCCAAGCTCGGCGACATATTCAGCTACACGCCCGAAAACGCCAAACTGTTCGCCGGCATCATCCAGAAAATGCAGGGGCTGTTCGGCGAGGCCGCCGGACGCGGGTTCCTGTACTGGGCGACGGACCCGTTCGACAATCCCGACTACGAGAAGTTCCTGGTCGACTTCCACGCGATGACCAACGTCTTGCCCCAGACGACGACCGCGCTCCCGCTAAAGGATATCGCGCGGACGCGTGCGCTCCTCGAGCTATCGCGCGAGAAGCACGGCATGCTCGACCGTTTCTCGCTGCTCAGCCTGAAGCAGCTCGATCGCGTCCACGCCGAATTCAGCGCCGAGGAACTGCTATTCGTCGAGCTCATCACGCAGAACCGGGAGGGCCACCAAGCCAAGGCGCGCGCCGGGCGGGCGATGACTGACCGGTCACCGAGCCGCGCCGATACCAAATCCTTCCCCGGAAACGAAACGGCCTCAGGCACCATCGCCTGCGTTTCCGGATTCCTGATCAACCCGATCCATGGTTCGGTCAAATTGATCAGCCCCTGCGAGGCCGATGCCGAACATCCGCTTGGCTACATCGTGTTCGGCGAGGAGCACTTCCGCACCAGCGCCGAATTCAGTGTTGCTGTCGATCGGCTGGTTGACGCCCACATGATTGAAACGCTGCGCGGCCACGAACCGGTTTCGATCTACGATCATTTTGCGATCGAGCCGCTGCCCGACGGCATGCGCATCAAGGGCAAGCATCGTAATTTCGTCATGTCCGGCACGCCCGGGCTGTCTGCGCTGGCCGGGGCGCTGCTAAATGGCGGAGCCTCGGCAGGCGTGCTGATCGACGAGATCGCCTCGACCTGCGGGACGCCGCCGGCGGAGATCATGCACGCGCTCAACCTCCTGCTCGAACACGGCGTGCTCGACACGCTTGCCGCCAAACACCAGGTCCCGATGCTGGAGCCCGCGCAATGATCAACGATTGGAAATCGCCGATCGATCCGGTCGACGTCGCCTTGGTCCTGATGCCCTATGCGGCGATCGAACGGCCGAGCATTGCCCTGTCGATCCTGAAATCGGTGCTCGACCAGGAGAGCATCACGAGCAGCGTGGTCTACGGCAATCTGATGTTTGCCGAAGAGATCGGGGTCTACGCCCATGACATCATCGGCAAGACACAGAGCCACAGCCTGGGCGGTGAATGGACCTTCGCAAGCGCTGCATTTCCCGAATTCGAGGGCAACGAGGACGGTTTTTTCGAGCATATCGGACCGGGACTGGCGGGATTGGTGCCACTGGTGCGGCGGCATGGCGGGCAGGGTTCGATGCGCGGCATCCTGCGTACGATCCGCCGGCGCACCCCCGATTTCGTCGATCGGCTGGCGCGCCGCGTGCTCGAGGCGCGCCCGCGGATCGTCGGATGCAGCTCGACCTTCCAGCAACATTGTTCATCGCTGGCGCTGCTGCGCAGGATCAAGGAACTCGACCCTTCGGTCGTAACCGTCATCGGCGGCGCCAATTGCGAACAGTCGATGGGGCTCGCCACCCACCGCGAATGCCCGTGGCTGGATTACGTGGTGTCGGGCGAAGGCGAAGAGGTGTTCCGCGCGCTTTGCCTCGCGGTGCTGGGCGAAAACGCGCACGACCCGAGCCGCGACCTGCTGCCGGGACAGGCGATCGGTCCTGCCTTTCGCCGGATGGATGCCGCCACCCAGCTGCAGGTGGTGCCGCGCGCGCGGATCGAGGACATGGCGCAGTCGCCGATGCCGGATTATTCCGACTATTTCGCGCACCTGCGCGAGCGGCCGGTCGGGCTTTACATCAACCCGGGGCTGCTGATCGAAACCTCGCGCGGCTGCTGGTGGGGCGCCGTGAGCCACTGTACCTTCTGCGGATTGAACGGCACCAGCATGGGGTTCCGCTCGAAGCCCGCCGATCGGGCCGAAATCGAGTTCGAGACCCTATCGAAGACCTGGGGGATCAAGGCTTTCGAGGTGGTCGATAACATCCTGGACATGGGCTATATGAAGTCGCTGGTCCCGGCGCTGGCCGAACATCGCGCCGGATACGACATCTTCTATGAAACCAAGGCCAATCTCAGCCGCGACCATCTCAAGCGGCTGTCGGATGCCGGGATCCGCTGGCTGCAACCCGGCATCGAAAGCCTCAACGACGACATTCTGCGTGCGATCGCCAAGGGCGCCACCACGCGGCAAAATCTGCAGCTACTCAAATGGGCGCACGATTACGGGATCTACATCCTGTGGATCCTTCTCTACGACATCCCCGGCGAGGACGACGCGATCTACGCGCGGATGGCCGAATGGCTGCCGCTGATCGAGCATCTGCAGCCATGCAGCGGCTTCTCGTTCATCCAGTTCAACCGCTTCAGCCCCTATCACCAGCGCCCGCGCGACTTCGGCCTCACCTTGTCGCCGGACAGATCCTATGGCTTCGTGTATCCGTGGGCGGCCGAGAGCATCGAGCAGTTCGCCTATTTCTTCGACGACTACACGATCGATCGCGACCATCTCGGCAGCGTAGCCGAGGCGCCAAGGCGCCCCGGATTGGCGGCGCTCCAGACGGCGATGGCCGCGTGGCAGACGATCTGGCGGTCGCAGATGAACGCGAGTGCCGAACAGATGGTGCTTCCCCATCTGATCGCCGAGGACACCGGCGGGTGCCTGATCCTGTCCGACACCCGGAGCTGTCGGACCGCGGACCGGATCGAGCTCGAAGGACTGGCGGCCGACGTCTACCGCGCCTGCGACCGCGCGCAGACCCGGACCTTGCTGGAGCGCACGCTGGCGACGCTGCCGGGTGGCCCGCCCGATTGGAACGCGGTCGAGGCGGTGCTCGCCGATCTCAGCGCCCGCAAGGTGTTGCTTGCGCTGGACGACTGGTATTTCGCGCTGGCGACCCACGCTGCGCCGAGCGCCCTTAACATCGCGCGCTATCCCGGCGGACGGCTTCGTACCCTCGCCGAGGCAAAGGCCGCCGAAACCTATCGCCACGCCGAGCACAAGATGGGCATCGGCGCGAGAGTCTCCAAGGTGGGAGCCAATTGATGGACAAGCCGACGATCCGGGCATTCGGAAAACTGCTCGTGGCGGAAGGGTACCGCTCCTTCCACCTCGCATTCGGCGACGGCAATCATCGCGCCGATAAGTGGATACGCCACGCCGAGGCCGCGCCGCCGCGGCTGCGAACCCTGATCGACCTCTTCCTGCTGCAGCGCGTGATCGAGCCCGATCGCGCCGTAGCGGTGCTCGGTCAGGCCATCTTCGATGAACTGGTCTCCAGCAAGCTTCTCCTCAGCGGCCCGCGCGGCACACGCACGCCGGGCCTGATCCTGATCAGCTTCCGTTCATGGCTGTTCTTCCACGAGCTCACCAAGAGCCCGGCGGTTTATTTCGGTAACGACAGTATCGCACTCGGGATGTACCAGAACCCGGCGATCGGAGGCGTCGCGCTGGACCTGTGCTCGGGCACCGCCATCCAGGCGATGATCGCGGCACAACACGCCAGGCGCGTCACTGCCGTTGAGATCAGTCCGGTCGCTGTGCAAGTGGCGCGGTTCAATATCCTTCTCAACGGCTTGGAGGACAAGGTCGAGTTGATCAACGCCTCGCTGGAGGACTATGCCGCGTCGGTCACCACCCCGCTTGACCTCGTCACCTTCAACCCTCCGCTGCTCCCGGTGCCCTCGGTGCTCAACTATCCCTTCGTCGGCGATGGCGGCGCGGACGGCCTTGACGTCACCCGGCGCGCGCTCGACCTGTATCTGCCGCTGCTCGCCGAGGACGGAGCGATCGAATGTATCGGATGCGGGCTAGGACGGAATTCGGCGCCCGCATTCCTCGACGAACTCGATCCCATCCTGGAGCGGCACGGTGCGCGCGGTCAGGCGTTGCTGGCCGGATGCTGGCCGCTGGTCCGCGGCGAGCCCGCGCATGAATCGCTGGTGCTGACCGCGGCGATGAACAGCGAGATCACTACGGAGATCGCGCATGCGGTCTACGATCAGCACATGCGCGCGCTGGGGATGGATTCGATGTACAGCTTCTTCTTCCGCGCCGAGCGGGTGGCCGATCCCGCCAAACCGTTCGAACGCAGCACTGTGCTTGACTTGTCGAAGGGTAACGCTAACTGGTTCGTGTGACGGAAGCAGACGTTGCCTCGCCGATTTTCATCCTGTCGTGCGAACGCTCGGGATCCACGCTTCTGCGCTACATGCTTGACACGCATCCCGAGATCGCCTGTCCCGGCGAACTCGTGCTCGGCCAGTTCGTGCGCTCGCTGCGGCTGCTTCTGGAACGGACCCGCAGCCGCGAGGCGGCCGCGGAAGACAACGCTCCCGACTGGGTCCGATGCGAGGTCAATCGCACCGTCCACGCGCGGATGGCCGACTATGCCCGGGCGCGCGGCAAATCGCGCTGGGCCGAAAAATCGCCGAGCAACCTGGAATTCCTCGGCGAACTGACATGGGCGTTCCCGGAGGCCCGCTTCATTTGCCTTTATCGACGAAGCCTCGACGTCGTGCATTCCTGCCTCGAATGCTCTAGCCACGGCTTCATGCCGGAACTAGCGCCCTATGCCGCACGTTCACCGGACAATCTCGTCGCGGCGATGCTCGAGAACTGGGCAATCAAGAGCGCCAGGATGCTGGCGCTGGAACACGCCGCCGCGTGTTGCCGGGTCCATTACGAAGCGCTGGTCAGCGATCCCGTCGCGACGCTGGATCGCATCTTCGCGTTTGTCGGCCTTCGATGGGAGCACAGCTTGCTGGATATTATTTTCGACACGCCGCACGATCCGGGCGGCGGCGATTTCAAGATACGCTCTGCAACACGCATCGAGCACGACCGGATCGGCACGGGCGCCAGCCTCAACCGCGACAAGCTCGCTGCCGTGCCCGCGCCGTTGCAGCGCCAATGCACCGAGCTGCATCTGGAGCTCGGCTATCCCCCGTGGAACGGCCTGGGCCTGCTGCCGGACCGCCGCTAACCGGACTGGCCTGCTCAGGCCGCGGTCTTGTCGGCGTCGTCATCCTTGTAGAGCTCTTCCCGCGTCACCTTCTTCTCGGTCACAGTGGCCAGCTCCAGGATGAAATCCACCACCTTGTCCTCGTAGATCGGCGCGCGAAGCTGGGCCAGCGCATTGGTGTTCTTTTGATAATACTCCCAGACCTCTTTTTCGCGGCCCGGCATCGAGCGCGCACGTTCGATAACGGCGCGGCTGACTTCATCCTCGGTGACCGTGATCTTGTTCTTCTCGCCGATCTCGGACAGCACGAGGCCGAGCCGGACCCGGCGGTCGGCGATCTTGCGGTACTCTTCTTTGGCGGCCTCTTCCGTGGTGCCCTCGTCGGCAAAGGTCTTGCCGCCGGATTCCATCTCGGCCCGAATCGAATCCCACATCAGCCTGAACTCTTCGTCGACCAGCGAGGGCGGCGCCTCGAAGCGGTGCGCCTCGTCGAGCCGATCCAGCAGCATGCGCTTGACGCGCTGCCGGGTGGCGCCGGCGTATTCGGCCGCGAGCCGCTCGCGAGCAGCCTCCTTCAGCTTGTCGAGCGACTCCAGTCCCAAAGTCTTGGCGAACTCGTCGTTGATTTCGGTGTCCTGCGGCGCCTCGATAAGGCTCGCGGTGGTCTCGAACTCGGCCGGCTTTCCGGCCAGCTCCAGGTTGGTGTAGTTCTTCGGGAATGAAACCTTCAGGGTGCGGCTTTCACCTGCAGCCATGCCGAGCAACTGCTCCTCGAACCCGGGAATGAAGGTGTTCGAGCCGATCACCACCTGGATATTTTCGCCGACCCCGCCATCGAACGGCGTGCCATCGATGCTGCCCTTGAATGAAACCGTGACGCGGTCGCCGTTTTCCGCCTTTGCCCCCTCGCCTTTCGCGGCATAGCCGCGGTTGGCGTCGGCAATGCGCTTGATTGCCTCGTCCACATCGGCATCGGTGACATCCGCGACCGGCTTTTCGACGCTAAATCCCTTGAAATCGGCGAGCTGGATCGAGGGCACCACCTCAATGGAAACGGTGTAATTCAGGTCGGATTTGCCGGTCAGGATGTCCTCGACCGCCTTCTCCTCGGTCGGCATGGTGACCTTGGGCTCGGTCGCCAGGCGAAAGCCGCGTTCGGTGAAGATCTTGGTGTTGGTGTCGCGGATGGTCTGCTCGACGGTTTCCGCCATTACCGAACGGCCATAAACCTTCTTCAGATGGCTCACCGGGACCTTGCCTGGCCGGAACCCATTGAGACGAACCTTGTCCTTAAGATCGACCAGACGCGCATCGGCCTTGGCGTCGAGATCCGATGCCGGAACGCTGATCTGGAACTCGTGCTTCAATCCCTCGGCGAGGGTTTCTGTAACCTGCATGGCGTTGATCTTCTTCCCAAAGCTTGGTCCGGCCGGAGGGCCGGGTCATTGTCCATCTGTTCGACGCGCGGGCCTGCATCGGCGGTTCTGCGGACCTTTTCCTTCGGCGGATATTGCCTTTCGGAAAAAATCCTCCGGAAACTGGTCATTCGCAACCGCGACGCGACGGCGACTAGTTCCTTGAAATCCTTGACCTTCCTGGCGGTTCGGATCCTGGAGATGCCACCCAACAGGTACGAAATGTCACCCATTGGCGCCTGATCGTCACCCGTTCGGTGCCAATACGACGAACAATAGATTATGTCGAGACATCCGGCGCCTATTTGTGTATCGGGGTGCTCCTTGGCCCGGCTGGCGGAATTGGTAGACGCAGCAGGTTTAGGTCCTGCCGCCGCGAGGTTTGGGGGTTCGAGTCCCTCGCCGGGCACCAGCCGTGTTGCCCGGACGGATTATTGCGGGATAAGCAGGCGCTATGCTCTGAGGAACAGCTTATGGTTGATGATCTCGCCGGGCAGGCTCATTGGGACAAGCGAACGGGCTTGGCCAAACCGCGCCTGCCATCCCGGCTCAATGCTGCTGTCGGCGATCTCCTTGATTTACTGGACCCGCATGTCCAAGCGGGAAGCCGGATCCTGGAAGTCGGATGCGCGCCCGGCAAATTCTTGTTGTGGTGCGCGCTGGCAAGACACGCTCACGCCTGCGGCGTCGAATACGCGCAGAACAGCCATCGAGCCACGGTCGATCTGTTCAAGGCGGCGGAGGTGCCTGCCGATATCCGTCGCGAGGATTTCATGGCGACCACTTTCGAACCCGGTTCATTCGATGTGGTCTACAGTTTCGGGGTGATCGAGCATTTCAGCGACCCCCGGCCGATGGTCCGCAAGCATGTCGAGATGCTGAAACCCGGCGGCGTCGCGATCATCACGGTTCCCAACTTCGGTCCTGGTATTTATGGCTGGCTGCAGCAACGGCTCAGCCGCGAGAACTATGAGTTGCACAACTCATCGATCATGACAGTGCCTGCGATGCTGGCGCTGGCGCCGGAAGGCTGCGAAATCACCGCGCGCAAGTTCGGCAGGCTGTCCGGCTGGCCGCTGACGATCAATCCGCTGGTTGCTCACGGGCTGAATGCAGTTGCCTTGCTGCAGCCCGTCGAGATAAAGGCGCTATGCCCGTGGCTGGTGTTGGAGATCAAACGCCCCAAACACTAGACGAAGGGCGCAACCTTATCTTTCGGCGCCGGAGTGAACACGCCGGAAGTCGCGCCGACATCGATATAGGAGCGCGGCGCCGCAGCTGTTGCCGTGGCGCTCCCCGTTCCGCCGCTGACCAAAACCATCATGGGAAATACGCTTGCGGCGTATGTTGATGGTGTTTGCAAATCGGCAGAATTCCGCGCGGCGGATGCCTTAAGGCCGCACCTCGGTTACTGGACATATCCGTCCGAACATGGTCCGCATTTCTCAATGACCAAGCTCGCCTTCCCTTTGACCCGGCGGCGCCTGTTGGCCGGGCTGGGCGCCACTGCCCTCGGCCCCGCGATGCCGTCGGCGACCACCGCTCAGGGGCGGACTGCGCTGATGATGCAGGCGCGGCCCGGGGCGGCCGCCCTGCGCGCGGGACAGCCGGATGCCCCGGTGTGGTCCCTGCTGACGCCCGCGCCACAACCGGGGCTGCGTTTCGGGCGTGGAGACCAGTTGGAAATCACGCTGGGCAACTATCTGCCGGTGCCGGTGGCGCTAAATTGGCACGGGTTCGACGGCACGCCGGCCATCGAGCCTCTGTTGGCACGACCGTCCCTCGCATCCGGTGCCAAGGACAGTTTTGTGATGCCGCTGCGCCATGCCGGCACTTTCCTGTGCGATCTCCGACTGCTCGGCGATGGTCAGGCGAGGCCATCGCCCGCTCGTGCGCTCGTCGTGGGCGAGACTGAGCCTGTCATGGTCGACCGTGATGAGGTGGTCATGATCGAAGACTGGCGGCTGCGTCCGGATAACACTCCGATTGCGGCGGGCATCGATCCCAAGGACACCACGGCGCTCTTCACCGCCAACGGCCAGGTCTCATTGGATATCGGTACGCGCGCCAATGAACGCCTGAGGATTCGCTTTATCAACGCCTGCCAACGCAATGCCATTGCTCTGAAAATCGAAAATCATGATGCGCGCGTCATGGCTATCGACAGTCAGCCATCCGAGCCGTTTTTGGCGCGCAACGGGCAGCTTGTGCTGGCGCCGGGAACTCGGGTCGATGCCTTCGTCGATGCGACCAGGCCACCCGGCTCGACCTCATCCATCCTGCTGCACGACGGTACCGATCCTCGCCCCATCGCCCGGCTGGTTTATTCCAGCGACGTACCGGTCCGGCATGCACCGCTGCCGGCGGCTGCTGCGTTGCCGTCCAGCGGCCTTCCGGCGCAGCTCGACCTGAAGAATGCATTGCGTATCGATTTGACGATGGGCGGGGCGCAAACGGACTGGGCGATGCCCGCGACCTTCGCGCCGGCCAGCGCGCCAGCCTTTCGCACAAAACCCGGCCGCACCGTGGTGCTGGCGCTCACCAACCGCGCCGAAATCCCGACCGTCTTCCATTTGCACGGCCGCCACTTCCGCCTGCTGGATCGGCTCGACGATGGCTGGAAGCCATTCTGGCTCGATACCCTTGCGATCGAGGCCGGGCAGACCCAGCGCATCGCATTCGCAGCCGAAACCGTCGGCCGCTGGCTGATCGAATCCATGGCGACCGACTGGGCGGCGCCGCGGCTGGTGCGTTGGTACAGTGTCGAGTAAGGAAGCCCGCATGAGCACGCCAGCCATCCGGAGCGTCAAGGCCCGCGCGGTCATCGCGCCTATTTCCCGACCGGTCAAAAACGCCTTCGGCATCATCGAAGCGGCGCCGCTGGTGCTGATCGAAGTCGCGACCGATCAGGGGATCACCGGGCGTTCGTACATTTTCGCTTATGCCAAACTGACGCTGAAACCGCTGGTCCATCTGATCGAACAGATCGGCCGCGATCTTACCGGCCGGGCCATCGCGCCGTTCGATCTGATGGCGGCGATGGATGCCAAGTTTCGCCTGCTCGGCTGGCAGGGCTTGGTCGGGATGGCGGTGTCGGGCCTCGACATGGCTTTCTGGGATGCCTTGGGAAAGGCCTCGGGTCAGCCATTGGCCCAGTTGCTCGGCGGTTCGCCGCGGCCGATCCGGGCTTATGACAGTTACGGCGTGGTGGATCCAATCGCCGATGAGAAGGATTTGAAACGCTCGCTGGACCGGGGCTTTCGCGGCATCAAGATCAAGGGCGGCAGCGGCGACGCGGCCGATGACGAGCGCATGGTGAAGGGCGTCCGCAAGCTGATCGGGCCCGACATTGCTTTGATGATCGACTTCAACCAGTCGCTTGATCCCGCCGAGTCCATCAGTCGTATCGCCCGCCTCGCCGCTTACGATCTGCACTGGGTCGAGGAGCCGGTGGCACAGGAGAATCTGCAAGGGCTTGCCGATGTCCGGCGCGAGTCATCGATCTCGATTCAGGCCGGTGAGAACTGGTGGTTTCCGCGCGGTTTTGCCGAGGCCATCGCCGCCGGGGCCAGTGACTTCATCATGCCCGATCTTATGAAGGTCGGCGGCGTCACCGGATGGATGCGGGTTGCGGCGCAAGCCGAAGCCGCCTCGATTCCGATGTCGAGCCATTTGTTTGCCGAGGCCAGCGCCCATATGCTCGCGGTGACGCCGACCGCGCATTGGCTGGAAGTGCTCGATCTCGGCCGCGCGATTCTGGCCGAACCGATCGAGATTGTGGACGGTACCGTCACTGCGCACGGACCTGGTCTCGGGCTCGTCTGGGACGAGGCTGCGGTCGCAAAGTATTCGGTGTGATCGGCGTGCAAAGAGATCGCGGTCTTTTGGCGTCCGGGGCACGAAAGTCTATACTCAATAATCGATGCCGAACTCGTCATAGAGCCGCCGGAACACCGCCGGCAACACCTCGGGCAGATCCTCCGCGATCAGGCCGGGTCCGGCCTCGCTGCCGGCCTCTCCGTGCATCCAGGTCGCCATGCAGGCGGCTTCGAACGCCGGAACCCCTTGGGCGAGGAATCCCGCGAGCATGCCGGCCAGCACGTCGCCGGCGCCGGCGGTGGCTAGCCAAGGTGGCGCATTGGCCGATATGGCGGCGCGTCCGTCCGGCGACGTTACCACGGTGTCGGGCCCTTTCAGCAAGACGATCGCACCGGAAAGTTCGGCCCCTGCGCGAGCTCGCTCAAGTTTTGAATGAAGTGTAGGTTTGTTAGTTATATCACTGAATAACCGTTGAAATTCGCCATGATGCGGAGTGAGGACAACCTGTGGATAACTCGACGCTTTGATCGCCTCGAACAGGTGGTCGGGGGCTTGCGCAAAGCTGGTAAGCGCATCGGCGTCGAGCACCAGGCCGCGTTGCACCGACAGGGCAGCCAGCACCAGATCGCGGGTCGGTTCGCCTATCCCCGCGCCCGGGCCGATCGCGCACGCGTTCAGCCGTTGGTCCGCCAGCAGATCGGCGAATTCGGCCTTGGTGTCGATGGCGCGGATCATCACCGCCGTCAGCGCCGCAGCATTGACCGCGATCGCGCCGCGCGGCGAGGCCAGCGTCACCAGTCCCGCCCCTGCCCGTAGCGCGCCGCGCGCCGCAAGCCGTGCCGCGCCGGTGGCCGCCATATCGCCAGAGACCACCACGGCATGTCCGCGGGCATATTTATGGCCGTCGATCTTCGGCGCCGGAAATGCCGCGCGCCAAAGCTGCGGAATATTCTCGAATGTCAGGGGACGAATCTCCTCGAGCACGCCGGCGTCGATGCCGATGTCGGCGAGACGCACGCGGCCGCAATGAACCCGCCCGGGCAGCAGCAGGTGCCCCGGCTTGCGGCGGAAGAACGTGACCGTCTCTGTCGCGCGCACCGCGACGTCCATGACTGCGCCCGTGGTGCCGTTGATGCCGCTGGGAAGATCGACGCTCAGGACCGGCGCGCCGCTCGCATTGATGGCCTCGATGATGTCAAGCGGATCGCCCTTCACCGGACGGTTGAGGCCTGCGCCGAACAGCGCATCGATGATCAGCGCCGGTGCGCCGACCGCCATCGCATTGCAGGGCAGCACCGGGCCCTTCCAGCCGCGCGCGGCCAGCGCCGCGTCGCCCTTGAGGGTGTCGCGCTCGCACAGCAGGATGATGGAGACGCTGCGGCCTCGCGCCACGAGCTCGGTCGCCGCGACGAAACCGTCGCCGCCATTGTTGCCGCGTCCGGCGACGACCAGGATCGGCCCCTGCTCCACAAGGTCCATGGCCGCCTCCGCCACCGCCTGCCCGGCGCGCAGCATCAGCGCGAAGCCTGGGGTGCCACCGGCGATTGCCAGGCGGTCGGCGTGCTCCATCTCGGCGGTGGTGAGAACTTCCATGCCTAATTCGCACCTAAAGCGCCTCTTCCTGAGGCATTTTTACGCCCGAACCGTCCCGATGATTGCATGCAAATTGGACCGTTTGCCTATTCTATAAGCTTCGCTATGTTCGACCTTCGCTTACAGTCCACGCATCGCGCGCATTAATGGTCTGATAACGTTTCAAAATCAGCGATCCCAACAACTTGGCATGGACCCTGCTTTTGGGGAAGTCGCCTTGAAGGGGTGCGCCGAAGCGCCTGGCAAGCTGCGCGTTACGCGCAACATGAAACAAATGCAGTCTGCAATATGGAAGTGCCGGGGAGGCGCAGTTGAAAAAAATCGAGGCCATCATCAAGCCGTTCAAGCTCGACGAGGTGAAGGAGGCGCTTCAGGAAGTGGGTCTACAGGGCATCACCGTTACCGAGGCCAAGGGGTTTGGCCGGCAGAAGGGGCACGCCGAACTTTACCGGGGCGCCGAATATATCGTCGACTTCCTGCCCAAGGTCAAAATCGAGATCGTGATCTCCGACGACCTCGTCGAAAAAGCCATCGACGCGATCCGGCGCGCCGCGCAGACCGGGCGCATCGGCGACGGCAAGATCTTCGTCTCCAACGTCGAGGAAGCCATTCGCATCCGGACCGGAGAATCCGGGCTGGACGCCATCTGAACCGCCACTCACCCGCCAGTCGCATATTGTATTGGGCATCACCCGATTGTATTGAGCGTTACCCGAAGGCCGCGGCCCGCGACCGTCTCACCTCGACCAGTAAAACAAAGGGGTATTCATGAAGACCGCTAAAGACGTCCTGAAATCGATCAAGGACAACGACGTCAAATACGTCGATCTGCGTTTCACCGATCCGCGCGGCAAGTGGCAGCACGTCACCTTCGACACCGGTTTGATCGACGAGGACGTGTTCGCCGAAGGCCTGATGTTCGACGGCTCCTCCATTGCGGGCTGGAAGGCGATCAACGAATCCGACATGAACCTGATGCCCGATCCGGTCACCGCGACCATCGATCCGTTCTTCGCCGAGACCACCATGGTCATCGTCTGCGACGTGTTGGAGCCGACCACAGGCGAGCCCTACAACCGCGACCCCCGCGGCATGGCCAAGAAGGCCGAAGCGATGGTGAAGTCGATGGGCGTCGGCGACACCGTGATGATGGGCCCGGAAGCCGAGTTCTTTGTATTCGACGACGTGCGGTACCAGACCACGCCCTACAATACCGGCTTCAGGCTGGATTCCTCGGAGCTGCCGATCAACTCCGACACCGAATATGAGGGCGGCAATCTCGGCCACCGCATCCGCACCAAGGCCGGCTACTTTCCCGTTCCGCCGCAGGATTCGGCGCAGGACATGCGCTCGGAAATGCTCGGCGCCATGGCGAAGATGGGCGTCAAGGTCGAAAAACATCACCACGAGGTGGCCTCCGCCCAGCACGAACTCGGCATGAAGTTCGACACCATGACGTTGATGGCCGACCAGATGCAGATCTACAAATACTGCATCCACCAGGTCGCCCACATCTACGGCAAGACCGCCACCTTCATGCCAAAACCGGTCTATGGCGACAACGGCTCGGGCATGCATGTGCACCAGTCGATCTGGAAGGACGGCAAGCCGGTGTTCGCCGGCAACAAATACGCCGACTTGTCGGAGACCGCGCTGTCCTACATCGCAGGCGTCATCAAGCATGCGAAAGCGATCAACGCCTTCACCAACCCCTCGACCAATTCCTACAAGCGCTTGGTCCCCGGCTATGAAGCCCCGGTGCTGCTGGCCTACTCCGCGCGCAACCGATCGGCCTCCTGCCGCATCCCCTACACCTCCAACCCGAAGGCAAAACGCGTCGAGGTGCGTTTCCCCGACCCGATGGCCAATCCCTATCTCGGCTTTGCGGCGATGCTGATGGCCGGCCTCGACGGCATCAAGAACAAGCTCGATCCCGGCCCCGCGATGGACAAGGACCTCTACGACCTGCCGAAGGAAGAGCTGAAGTCGATCCCGACGGTATGCGGGAGCCTGCGCGAGGCGCTGGAAAATCTCAACAAGGACCGCGGCTTCCTGAAAAACGGCGGCGTGTTCGACGACGACTTCATCGACAGCTATATCGAGCTGAAGATGACCGAGGTGGAGCGCTTCGAGATGACGCCGCATCCGGTGGAGTTCGATATGTATTATTCGCAGTGAGGTTTTTGGGCGCGGGATTTCTCCCGCGCGATGCTGATGAAAACGGAAGGCGCTCCGACAAGGGGCGCCTTTCGTCATTGCGAGGCCAGCGAAGCAATCCAGAGCGGCGCGCGCTGCCGTTAAGGCTGGATTGCTTCGTCGCTTCGCTCCTCGCAATGACGCGCTAAACGAATTTACAAAAACGCCGCCTGCGAATTGCAAGCGAATTCGCACGCCGGCCGGCGCGCTGTCTCCCCGGCTGGGTTATGCCTCGCACGACGTCTGGCTTGCTCCAAGAGGATCAAGACTAACCTACCTTGCAAGCTAAATGCTGCTAACCCGCGCCGGCCCCCCGGTGGCTTTCGGGCAAAGCGGACATCAAATGGCCGGCAAAGCCGTAGACCGGTCGAAATGACCACCGCGGATATGCTAGGGGTTCGCCTCGACCCAACGCGAGGTGCCATGCGGCGACGTCAACTCATCACGCTACTCGGCGGCGCGGCGGCCGCGTGGCCGCTTCGCACCGGTGCCCAGCCGGCCGAGCGCATGCGGCGCGTCGGCGTGCTCTCGACGCTGACCGCCGACGACCCCGAAGGACAGGCCCGCATGGCGGTGTTTCGCGACGCCCTGCAGGCGCTGGGCTGGACCGAGGGCGGCAACCTGCAGATCGACGTGCGCTGGTCGGCGGCCGATGCCGGGGGCCTGCGCAAAAATGCGGCGGAGCTTGCCGGCCAGGCCGACCTGATCCTTGCCGCCGGCAATTCATCGATCGCGACGTTGCTGCAGGCCACGCGGTCGGTGCCGATCGTGTTCGTGACCGCCACCGATCCGGTCGGCGCCGGCTTCGTCAACAGCCTGGCGCGGCCGGGCGGCAATGCCACCGGCTTCCTCGCCTTCGACTACAGCGTCAGCGCCAAATGGCTGGAGCTTCTTAAAGAGACCACGCCGGCGCTGGCGCGCGCAGGCGTCTTGCGCAATCCCGCAATAGCCGCGGCGATTGGCCAGTTTGCCGTGATCCAGGCCGCGGCGCCGTCGCTCCGGGTAGAGGTGAGCGCGCTCAACGTGCACGACACGAGCGAGATCGAGCGCGTCGTCGCCGCCTTCGCGAACGGGGCCAACGGCGGATTGATCGTAACCGCGAGCGTATTGGCCGTGCGCGGCCGCGACCTCATCATCGGGCTGGCCGCACAGCACAAGCTGCCGGCGGTTTATTATGGACGTCACTACGTCACCGCCGGCGGTCTGATGTCCTATGGACCGGATTGGCCCGACCAGTACCGGCGCGCGGCCGACTATGTGAGCCGCATCCTCAAGGGCGAAAAACCCGCCGACCTGCCGGTGCAGGCGCCGACCCGATATGAGCTGGTAATCAATCTGAAGACCGCCAAGGCGCTTGGGCTCACCGTGCCGCCGGCGCTACTGGCGCGGGCGGATGAGGTGATCGAGTGACGGGGACAACGGGCTCGGGCGCATGATCGTGAAGGCGGCAGAATGCGCAACTCACCGCGGCGGTTCTCGCGAGCCACGTGGGCCTTCAGCATCCCCTGCAGATGCTTTTCACCTTTGCATCGACCTTGGCGTTTTCAGATTTGATCGCGGCATCGCCAGGCATTTCGGGGCCGGGGTTTGTAACGCCGTCGACCCGGCCGCCGACACGAGCGCCGGTTCGGCCGGTCGCCAATCCGCTTGAGCCTGCGGCGCCGACGGTGCCGCGGCTCCCGGTGCTTGCCGATCCGGCGGAGGTCGAGCCTACCGCTGGCGCGCCGGATGAATTGGCCGTTCCCACCGCATTGGTGCCGGGCGCGGTAGGCACCTTGCTGGCGTTTCCTGCGCCGCTTGGGTCATTCACCGAATTGTTCAACCCGCCGGCATTGGCCGGGCCGCTCGGTACGCCGCTGATGCCGGAGGTGCCGGCGCCCGCGGATCCCGCGTTCGGCGTTCCAACCGGACTTGCCGATCCAGCCGTCGGTCCGCTCGCCGCGCCGGTTGCCGAAGCGCCACCGGACGCGCCGCCCCCTGCGCCGCCGGAACTGCCGCCGCCGCTTTGCGCGTGGGCCGCAACCGGGCCGATCAGCGCGATCATCATGATGAACTTGCGTGGATCGAATTTTCGCATCGGAACACCTGTTGAGCTGCTTCACTCAGGCAATTCCGGGCCGGTCCGCTTGTTCCCATCGGCCGCAGGGCGATCACCTACTCCACATAGGCTTGGCACTCGATCTCGACCTTCAATCTCGGATCGACCAGTCCCTTCACCTCGACCAGCGTGGAGGCCGGCAGATGTTCGCCGAAATAGGCAATGCGGCGCGGGTTGATCTTCGGCCGTTCCGTGATGTCGGTCATGAAAACCTGGACCTTGACCACATGCTGAGGGCCGGCGCCGGCCGCCTTCAGGCACTTGTCCATCACCGTGATGGCGAGGTCGAATTGCGCGACCACGTCGGGCGGGATGCTGCCGTCATGCGCCTGGCCGACGACGCCGGCGACCCAGACGTGGGGACCCGCGCGGGTGACGTGGCAATAGTGGCTGACCGGCGGTCGGAGGCCGGGAACGATGATACGCTGAATCGTCGGCATGCCTGGCTCGCGAATTGGGATCGGAGCCCGCAAGGCTAGCTGCAGTTGGCCCGGCCGGCCAGCCCCGATACTCAAGGACCCCTGCCCCCCGCGCCTTTCACCCTACGCCACCGCCCCCACCCTGCTCCGTCCGAGCAACAGGCGCCTGACCTCCGCGGCCGGTTTCGCGGCGCTGAACAGATAGCCCTGCATCTCGGTGCAGCCGAGCGCGCGCAGCACTTCCTTTTGCGCTTCGGTCTCGACGCCCTCGGCGGTCGTCGTCATGTTGCGAGCGCTGGCGATGTTCACCACCGCCTGCACGATGGAGGATGAGCCGCCCGGCTCGGCGAGTTCGTTGATGAAGCAGCGGTCGATCTTGATCTTGTCGAACGGGAAGCGCTGCAGGTAGCTCAGCGAGGAATAGCCGGTGCCGAAATCGTCCAGTGCGATCCGAACCCCGACCGCGCGAAGCTGATGCAGGATGGCGAGCGCCGCCTCGTCATCGCGAATCAGCACCGCTTCGGTGATCTCAAGCTCCAACCGGTTCGCCGCCAGGCCGGACGAGGCCAGCGCGCCTGCGACATGCAGCGCCAGCGTGTTGGTCCTGAACTGGACCGGCGAAACGTTGACCGCCAGCCGGATGTTTTCCGGCCAGATGGCGGCCTCGAAGCAGGCCTGCTGCAGTACCCATTCGCCGAGTTGGCTGATCAGGCCGATGTCTTCCGCGACCGGAATGAATTCTGCCGGAGAGACCAGGCCGCGCTCGGGATGACGCCAGCGCAACAGGGCCTCGCAACCGGAAACTGCGCCGCTTCGAAGGTCGACGACCGGCTGATACTCGATGTCGAATTGACCCTCGACGATCGCCTGGCGCAAATCCAGCTCCAGCGCGCGGCGTGCCCGCACGCGCGCATCCATCTCGCGTTCGAAGAAGCGATAGGTGCGGCGGCCGTCGGACTTGGCGCCATACATCGCCAGATCCGCGCTCTTCAACAGCTGATCGAGGTCGGCGCCGTCTTGCGGCGCGAGCGCGATGCCGATGCTGGCGTCGGTGACAAGCTGGTGGCCGAGACACTCGACCGGCGCGCGGATAGCCTGGTAGATCCGGATCACGAGGTCTATCACGTCGGCCGGATTCTTCACGGCGGTCTGCACGATGGCAAACTCGTCGCCGCCCAGGCGGGCGACGAAATCGGATTGCCTGATACAGCCGCTCAAACGCAACGCAACGGTCTTCAACAGTTCGTCGCCGACGGAGTGGCCGAGCGAATCGTTGACGCTCTTGAACTCGTCGATGTCGATGTAGAGCACCGCAAGCTCGCCGCCCCGGTCGATGTTCCTCAGTTCGCGTTCGAGCCGGTCGCGAAACAGCACCCGGTTGGGCAGATCGGTCAGCGCATCGTAATGCGCAAGATGCGCGATCCGCTCGTCGGAGCGTCGCCGCTCGGTAAAATCTTCCAGCGTCGTAACCCATCCGCCGTCCTCCAGCGGCTGGTACAGGACCTGGATCGAACGGCCGTCCGCCGCCAGTATCCGTTGAAAGGCCCCTCGTTCGGCCATCTTGCGCAGGATGTCCTCGATATATTCGTCGACGTCCTCCGCGAAGGTGCCGGTTTGCTTTCGATGCATCAGCAGTTCGCGAAAGCTGCAGCCCGGCTTGACCACATCGCGCGACACGCCGAACATGTCGACATAACGCTGGTTGCAGATGACCAGCCGCTGCGAGGAATCGAAGAACAGCAGCCCCTGCGTCATGTTGTTGACGGCGGTGTCGAGGCGTTGCTTCTCCAGCGCCAGCCGGCGTTGCGAGGTCTGGTGTTGCAGCGATATTTGCCGCACCACGAGATACAGGATGACGGCGACGACGAGCGCCGAAAGCGTGGCGATGCCGATCAGGAACCTGGTCTGTTCATACCAGTCGGCAAGCGCGGCGGACACCGAGGTGGTCGCGACCACGGTGATCGGAAATTTGCTCAGGCGGCGAACCGCGCCGACCCGGTCTTCGCCGTCGATCGGACTTTTCAGCCGCAGCGTTCCGTGGTCGGGCCGTGGCGGCGCCACCAGTTCGAGCAGCGCTCCGCCCTTGAAGCTGCGCCCGATCAACGCCTCGTTGTGCGGATGGCGCGCCAGCAGCGTTCCGTTCTGATCGAACATTGAGATCGCCGCGCCATCGCCGAGCGCCAGCGAGGCAAAGAATTTCTCGAAATGCGCCGGCTCCACGCCTCGCGAAATGCTGCCCAGAAACTCGCCGTCGGTCCCGGTCACCTTGCGGGCGATGATCGTGGTCCACGCACCGGTGACGCGGGCATAGACCGGTTCGATCAAAATCGTCGGCGATTGCGGTCCGGATGTGAAGACCTTGAAATAGGCCCGGTCGGCGACGCTGACGTCGGGCACCGGCCAAACCCCGGACGCGTTGATCAGCTTGCCATTGGAATCGAACACGTTGACGGCGCCGACATAGGATAATGCGCTCAGCTTGGCCTTCAGCATCAGATGCACGTCGCGGCCGGACATCTGACGCCGATAGTCTTCCGCCGTCGCAATCCCGGCCGCATAGACGTGTTCGACCAGGCTGTTCTGGATGACTTCGGCGTCTTCGAGCTGCTGGTCGAAATGACGCGCCAGCAGCAGCACGGTGTTTTCCAGCTCGCGCTCGCTGGAGGAGAGCGCCCGCTCGCGGAAATTGCCCACCATCACCGCGGTGCCGACGATGATGGCGGCGATCAGAAGCCCGCCGCAAAGGATCAGCCAGTGGATCGGGCTGCGCCGCACCGACGATCCAATAGAGAAGCTATCGGGCGCGCCGGGACGACCGCTCATGCTCCTCCCTGACGGGTGCTTTTCCATGGCCCAACTCCCGGGAGCATGGATACAGGGCACAGATGGAGGCATGGTTAGGAATTCCGGTTAGGGAAACGTTAATCCTAAGCCGGGGTTTATGGGGCAGCCGTGGGCGGATGCCGCTCCTTACCTCGCCCGCTTGCGGGAAGAGGTCGAGGCCGAAGCCGACGTTCGGCGCAAAGCGCGGCCAGACGACAGGCTCCGCGAAGCAATCCAGGGAACCGCGCGTTCAGCGGCACGTTCGAGACAGGCCAGATCGCGGTCCGCCTCTACGTCACCGAGCGCGAGGGCGATAGCACCGCGCGGCTGCAGCTGTTCCTGCCGGTGGGGCTTTACATGCCGCCTGGCGTCAAGCTCACCGTAGACAAGGGCACGGCATATAAAATTCCCTTCACATGGTGCCTGACCAACACCTGCATTGCGGGCGACCTCGCCAGACCCGCGCTGCTGCGCGAACTGGAGGCTGGCCGGAGCCTTGCGGTGGAAGTCATCGACACCAATCTATTGGCGGTCAGGACTGCGCTGCCGCTCGACCGATTCGCCGCAGTTCGCAAGGGCGTGCCGGCTCAAATCTTCGAGCAGAAAATCGAAGAGTAATCCACGTCCCTACCGCTAAGTCAGTTTTCAGATTGGGGAGCGCAGACGAAGGACCGGGCGCTGGTTTGCCGCAGCGGGCGCGGAACCTTAACCAAGTGCTTCGCTTTGACTGGGGAGCCGGTACCCGCCTGGGCGTTTTTGCTGTAACATAAAGAGACAATGGCCTCCCCGGACCTCGACACACGCATCTCGATGCGGCGCCGCAAACGGAGGATCTCCGCGCTGCTGGTGCTCGCCGCCGGGCTGCTGTTGTTTGCCGCGGCCGGCGGCGCGCTCTATTGGGCGCTGCGCCCGGTGACCCTGAAGATCGCGGTCGGCCCGCCGGGCAGCGACGATCAGAAGCTGATCCAGGCGCTGGCACAGACGTTTGCGCGCGACAAGAGTTCGGTCAGGCTGGCGCCGATAACGGCCGACGGAGCGCCGGAGAGCATCGCGCTTCTGGCGGCCGGCAAGGCCGATCTGGCGGTCGCGCGCGGCGATCTCGAGATGCCGGCGGATGCCGAATCCGTAGCCATCCTGCGCAAGAACGTCGTCGTGTTGTGGGCGCCTCCCGGCCTTCCTGCCAAGGGCGCGAAGAAACCGCCGGCCACGAAAATCAAGGGCATCGATGATCTCGCCGGTCATCGCGTCGGCGTCATCGGCCGCACCCAGGCAAACGTCACCCTGCTTCGCGTGATCCTGAAGGAGTCCGGCGTCGAGCCCGACAAGGTGACGGTCGCGCAATTCGGCATCAACCAGATCGCGGACATGACGCGCGATCCCACCATCGATGCCTATATGACCGTCGGCCCGCTGACCAGCAAGATCACCGCCGAAGCGATCGCCGCGACCGCCAAGGCCAGAGGCGAACCAAAATTCCTGCCGATCGACGTGTCGGAAGCCATCGCGCAGAAGCATCCGCTTTATGAAGCGGAGGAGATTCCCGGCAGCACCTTCAATTCATCGCCGGCGAGACCCGAGGACAAGATCGATACGGTCAGCGTCAATCACCTGATTGTCGCGCGCAAGTCGCTGTCGGAAACCGCGGTCGGCGGATTCGTCCGGCAGTTGTTTGCCGTTCGCCAAGTGGTCGCCAGGGAAGTGCCGGGCGCTGCGAAGATCGAAAAACCCGATACCGACAAGGACGCCGCCCTTCCCGCGCATCAGGGCGCCGCGGCTTACATCGACGGCACCGAACGCACCTTCATCGAGCGATACAGCGACTTTTTCTGGTTCGGCATTCTGCTGCTCTCCGGATTAGGGTCCGCCGGCGCCTGGCTGCGCCACTATCTGAAGCGCGACGAGCGCGAGCAGACTTCGCTGCACCGCGAAGCGTTGCTGGCGATGATTACCAAAGCGCGCCGAGCCGGGACGTCGGAAGAACTGGCGGCCATGCAGGACGAGGTGGACGCGACGTTGCGGGAAACGCTGCAGAGTTACGAGGACGGTGCGATCGAGGAAGGCGACCTGTCGGCGTTCGGGCTGGTGCTTGAACAGTTTCATCGCGCTGTGATCGACCGCCGCATGGCGATCGCTGCCGCCGAACCCGATCTGCCGCGCATGCGCGCGCTATAGGCGATGGCCACCGCCGCCGACGTCCGCAAGGCGGCGCTCGCGCTGGATGGCGTCAGTGAAGTCGATCATTGGGGCCGCACCGCCTACCGTACGTCGAAGCGCATCTTCGCGGTGATGCGGCCCGACGGGCTCTTTCTGCATCTGCCGGAGGAGCGAAAGCAGTTCCTGTTCGAGGCTGCGCCCGAGGTGTTCGTCAAGCTCATGTGGGGCAAGAGCACGAATGTGACCGTGCAGATCGCGAAGGCTTCAAGGACAGAGCTGCAATCGTTGATCCGCGAGGCTTGGCAGCACGCGATGCCGGCACCGAAAAAATCAGCACTGCGGAAAACATCGCCGCGAAAAGAGCTGCAGCCATAGGGTCGGCAAAGGCGCGTTTGCGCCGTGCCCACCATCTATCGCGGTGCTCGCGAATGGTGGGCACGCTTCGCTTTGCCCACCCAACACCTCGCTCACCTCCGCGTGAAAACCTCCTTTGCGTCGATCGCGTCCTTCGATTGCAGGCCTGCCGCCCGCAACGCCGCCGCGGCCGGATCGCCTCCCCTGTTCCACCACGGCAATTTCGCCTCGATGCTCCGCGTCACCGGCTCGCCAAGCGCCCCGCCGAAATCGAGCGGCCAGAAACCGTTGGGCACCGCTTCGACGCCGACCCCGCGGAGCGCAAAACCTTTGCCATAGGTCGCCTGCAGATCATCCGGTTTGACCGCACGCATGGTGCCGGGATCGTTGATATCGCCGAAGGCCGCAAGCACAGGGATCAGCGCGCCGGTCACAGGCGCGGTGCCGGTCATCTGGTTCATCGCGCTGAACGTGGTCTTGCGGCCAGCGGCGTTGAAGGCGCGCAGCGCCACAAAGTTCATGCCCTCGAGTTCAAGGCCTTTGTCGTCAAGATGCGCCAGCAGCGCGACCAGGTTCTTGCCGCCGCCAAGATCGACCACCACCGCATCGCCTTTGGTTAGCGTCGATCCCTTGCGGCTGTAGCCGCGGTCCGGATGGACCGACAACACGCCTGCGGCCGACTTGACGCCCTCGGGTGTCTCCACCTCGACCGCGAGGCGATATTTATGGCCGGGCCGGTTGATGCGGATCTGATCGCCGATCACCAGCGCCGCCAGCAGCCCGATCGGACCGACCCATTTGAAATTCACCGCAGCCCCCGGCCTAGCGTCATGGCCGGGCTCGATCCGGCAAAGACCCTTGTGAAGAATGATGGATGCGCGGGTCAAGCCCGCGCATGACGGTAAATTGGCGCGGCAGCGTCAAACCGGCGCTCCCCTGCCTGCTTGATCCCGGACCGGTTTGACGGAACAGTGCGAGATGGAAACTCGAGAAGGAATCACGGGTGGCAACTTCCGCTGACGATCGCATTCGAAGCCGCAACGACCTTGCATGGGCGATATCGGTGGGTGGCATCGGCACCGTGGCGTTTGCAGCGCTCTTGGTCGCCACCTGGTATTTCGCCTCGACGCTGTTTCTGATCTTCGCCGGCATGCTGCTCGGCGTCGCGCTCAATGCCATGACCCAGCTGCTCGGCCGCGTGACAAGCTTGCCGCATTCGCTGCGGCTCACCGCCATCTGCCTCTTGCTCGCGGCGCTGTTGTCCGGTGTGATTTTTCTTGGCGGCGCGACAATTGCGCAGCAGGCCGCCGTGTTGAGCAACACCATCAAATCGCAGGTGGTCAACGTCAAGGCGTTCCTCGAGAAGTATGGCGTCGATACCAGCTACCTCGATCTCGGCAATCTGACCGCACCACCCGCCGACTCGCCGGCCTCGCAAGCGCCGGCTGCGCCGCACAACCTGCCCAGCGCCGGCACCATCGCGTCGAGCGGCGGCGCTATTCTCAGCCAGACCTGGAAGATCGTGCTCGGCACCGTCGGCGCAGTCGGCAATTTCTTCATCGTATTGTTTCTCGGCCTATGCTTCGCCGCGCAGCCCGGCGTCTATCGCAACGGGGTGATCTATATGACGCCGGCCAGACATCGCGCCAATGTGGCCGCGGTTGTCGATCGGATCGGCGATACGCTTGAACGCTGGCTGATGGCGCAGTTGATCACGATGTTCGCGGTATTCCTGATCACCTGGCTTGGCCTGGCCATCCTTGGCATCCCGAGTTCGTTCATTCTCGGCTTCCAGGCCGGGCTGCTAACTTTCATTCCGACCGTCGGCGCTCTGGTCGGCGGGTTGGTCGTGGTGCTGGCAAGCCTGGCATCCGGATGGGTCGCCGCCTTGAGCGCGTTCGTGCTTTTTCTCGGCATTCACGCGCTGGAAAGCTACATCCTCACCCCGATGCTGCAGCGCCAGGCGCTGGAAATTCCTCCCGCGACGCTGTTCGCGTTCCAGATCCTGCTCGGTGTAGTGTTCGGCATCTGGGGCCTCGCGCTGGCGCTGCCCCTGATGGCGGTGGTGAAGGTGGCGATCGATTTCATGAAGGAGGATGGCTGATACGCGTCGTCGGAAGTTGCCGGCGCACACTAACCTTCGTCATGCCCGGGCTTGTCCCGGGCATCCACGTCTTGGCGATCTATCAGCAAGGAAGACGTGGATGGCCGGGACAAGCCCGGCCATGACGGGCGGAGTTAGTACTTCACCACCGTATCGGTGTGCTCGACCTCCGGCGGGCTCGCAAAATGCGGGCCGACCAGCGCGCGCCATTGCGCGAAATTCTCCGAGCCGCGAAAATCCACCGTATGATTTTCCAGCGTCTCCCATTTGATATGCAGGCGGTAGCGCGACGGTTTTTCAATCGAACGATGCAGCTCAAAGCCGCTCCAGCCCTTGCAGCGCCTGAAGATCGGCTCCGCCTTGGCGATCGCGGCCTCAAAATCCTTTTCGCTGCCGGGCTTGACGTCGATCTGTGCGATTTCGGTGATCATGGGCGTTACGGCCTTTCGTGGAGGGATCACGGCTGTATCGCAAAACGCCGTGCGGTTGAAGCCGAGGTCATCAGCCATGGCCGGCGAGGCGGTGTGAGAACTGTCCGAACATTTGACCCGCCCAAACCGGTGTTGTAGAAGTTTAGAACTATTCTAAATTGTTGTGGTAGGGCTGGTGCATGAGAAATTTTGCGGACCTGACTGAACGGGAGGTGCTGGCCGTCGCCATTTCCGGCGAGGAAGAGGACAGCCGCATTTACATCAGCTTTGCCGAGGACCTCGCCGAACGCTATCCGGAATCGGCGAAGATATTCGAGGAGATGGCCGAGGAGGAAAAGGGCCATCGCCACATGCTGCTCGAGATGTACGAAAAGCGCTTCGGTCCCAACCTGCCGCCGATCCGGCGCGCCAACGTCAAGGGATTTTTGCGCCGCCGCCCGATCTGGCTGACCCGCAACCTGCCCCTCGATACCATCCGCAAGGAAGCCGAGACGATGGAGTTCGAGGCCGAGCGCTTCTACGCCAAAGCTGCCGAGCAGACGAGGGACGTCGGCGTGCGCAAACTGCTCGGCGATCTTGCAGAGCTGGAGAAAGGCCACGAAAGCATTGCGGCCAAGCTCACCGACAAGATCCTCAGTCCCGGCGCGCGCGCGGCCGAGGACCACACCCGCAAGCGCATGTTCGTCCTGCAATATGTGCAGCCGGGTCTCGCCGGATTGATGGACGGATCGGTGTCCACGCTGGCGCCGCTGTTTGCCGCGGCGTTTGCGACCCATCAGAACTGGCAGACGTTTCTGGTCGGTCTTGCCGCCTCGATCGGCGCCGGCATCAGCATGGGGTTCGCCGAAGCGCTGTCCGACGATGGATCGTTGACCGGGCGTGGTTCGCCGTGGCTGCGCGGAACCACCTGCGGCCTGATGACCGCGCTCGGCGGTCTGGGGCATACCCTGCCCTATCTGGTTCCGGACTCCTGGGCGAACGCGTTCTGGATCGCGACCGCGATTGCCTGTGTCGTCGTGTTCTTCGAGTTGTGGGCGATCGCCTACATCCGCGCGCGCTACATGGACACCCCGTTCCTGCAGGCGGTGTTTCAGATCGTGCTCGGCGGCGCCATCGTGCTGGCGGTGGGGATATTGATCGGCGCGGCTTAAGCCAGCTTCAGCTGAACACGAAGACGAAGCCCGCCACCATCAGGCAGCAGCCGATGAACGCGATCATCGGCCAGTTGGTGCGCGGCCGGTCGTAGCGGCCCTGCGCGCGACGTTCGCTGATCAATGCGGTTTCATATTCGTCGGAGGTCGAGAACATGCAGGCAAAGCCTGAGCGCGCCGACGCGGCGGCCGTTTCCAGCGCGATGAGGGCGGCATGGGACCTGTTGCTGCGCGCGGACTCCATGCCTTCGAGTTTATCGATGGAATGGTAAACAGGGCGTTACGCCTGCACGGCGCTGACCACGCCGGGGCTATGCCCATGGCCCGCAAGCCCGGCGATCCTGCGTCGTCCGCCTTCCAGCGACAGCGGTTGCTCGCTCGCCGCCTGGACGCGGTTGCGCCCGGCCCGCTTGGCCTGGTAGAGCGCGGTGTCGGCGGCCGCCAGCAGCACGTCCAGCTCGGTGAACGCCGGCCCGCCGGCGACGCCAATGCTGACGGTGGTCTCTATCGGCGCATCGTCGACTGCGATGCCGCTGGCCGCGAAGGCTTCGCGCACGCGCTCCGCCGCGATCAGCGCTTCCTCCATCGAGCACGGCAGCAAGGCCGCGAATTCCTCGCCGCCGATCCGTCCCGACAGGTCGGTCATGCGCAGCGTGTTGGTCACAACAGCGGCGAACAGTTTCAGCACCTCGTCGCCTGCCGGATGACCGAACCGGTCGTTGATCCCCTTGAAATGGTCGATGTCGAAAATCATCACCGTCACCGGGCGCCCGGCATTGGCTTCGCGCTCGATCATGCGCGAGGTGGCCTCGGCAAAGCCGCGGCGGTTGAACATTCCGGTCAGAGGATCGATCGATGCCGCCGTCTTGTGAACGCTGACCGTGCGCTCCGAAACCAGCATGAAGATGATGAAGACCGTGCCGACGGCGTACAGCACAAGCTCGATTGCGAAGGCGGTCACCCAGATGCTGGTTGAGAAGTTTTCATCGTGCGGGCGCAAAAAATCGCCGAGCAGGATCGGCAGCATCAGTACAAAACCGTGCAGCACCGGCACGACGACGGCCGGCCAGCGCTTCTGGAGCTTCCTGCGGCGCTCCGACCATAACTCGTTTGCCGTCAAGGCCGCATAGATCGCGACGATGCCGGCGCCGATCGTCATCCGCAATGCCGCATCGTCCGGCAGCAGCGTGGTGATGGCGGCGACCCAGGCAAGCGCGCCCAGCAAAATCCCGGGCCAGTTTGGCTTGCGGCCGTGAAATACCCGCGCCGCGTTCCAGACCATGCCGCAGGCGACGAAGCCGAAGGCGTTCAACGCCAGCGAAAACATCTCGCCCAGGCTCGCCAGCGTCCACAGCGACACCGAGGCGGCGCCGAGAATATAGGCGGCGCCCCACCAGTTAAGCGCGGCGATGCGCTCCTGCCGGCCGAAAAACAGCAGCATCACTCCCAACAATGCTGCGACCAGCGTGGCAACCAGATAAAGCGTCGAGGTATCGAGCGACATGATTGGCGACACCCAGTTGTTTTGTCTCGCGTTCCCGGCGCGGACCGATTTACGAGGTTGTGGGATGCCAGAATTTACGCGTCCCCCGTTGGCAATCCGTTTGCGCGCGGCCACAACTTTTATCGAAAAGTAGCGACAATTCCTCGGCACTCCGGCAATGAACAAGGCGGCGTCGTGCCCCGGACGCAGCGCAGCGAAGCACTTGCGGAATGGTGCGCTGCGGAGCCGGGGTCGTACCAAGCTCCGGCGTCTGGTGCGGTGCCAGCTCTGCGAAGTAGCGCTTCGCAAGAGCTACGCACGCAACAAAAAGGCGCCCGCGAGGGGCGCCTTTGAAGTTCATCTCCGCTGCATTCGCAGCTCGCCTTTTCGAAACGTTACCGCTTCGAGAACTGGAACGAACGCCGCGCCTTTGCCTTGCCGTATTTCTTGCGCTCCACCGTGCGGCTGTCGCGCGTGAGGAAGCCGCCCTTTTTCAGGACGTTGCGCAGATCCGGCTCGAAATAGGTCAGCGCCTTGGAGATTCCATGACGCACGGCGCCCGCCTGCCCCGATAATCCGCCGCCGGCGACCGTGCAGACCACGTCGTACTGCCCGGCGCGGGCGGCTGCGACCAGCGGCTGCTGGATCATCATGCGCAGCACCGGTCGTGCAAAATAGGTTTCGACCTCGCGGGTGTTGACCACGATCTTGCCGGCGCCGGGCTTTATCCAGACCCGGGCGACCGCGTCCTTGCGTTTGCCGGTGGCATAGGCGCGGCCGTGCTTGTCGACCTTCTTGACGTATTTCGGCGCTTCCGCCGTGGCCGGCTTCAGTTTCGACAGTTCGTCGAGAGACTGCATGGTGTCGGACATCTTATGCGGCCCTCATGTTCTTGCGATTCATCGCGGCGATATCGAGCGTTTCAGGTTGCTGGGCCTCGTGCGGATGCTCGGGCCCGGGATAGACGCGCAGATTGCCCATCTGCACGCGGCCGAGCGGCCCGCGCGGAATCATGCGCTCGATCGCTTTCTCCACCACGCGCTCGGGGAATCGGCCCTCCAGGATCGACTTGGCGGTGCGCTCCTTGATGCCGCCGATGAAGCCGGTGTGGTTGTAATAGACCTTGTGGTCGCGCTTGCGCCCCGTCAGGACCACATGGGCGGCGTTGATAATGACGACGTGGTCGCCGCAATCGACGTGCGGCGTATAGGTCGGAAGATGCTTGCCGCGCAGCCGCATCGCGACCAGGGTGGCGAGCCGGCCGACCACCAGACCTTTGGCGTCGATCAGCACCCACTTCTTCGTCACCTCGGCGGGCTTGGCCGAAAACGTTTTCATGTGCGGAAATCCGTGAACAGGAGACATCGGCGCGCGAGACGCGCCGGACTGCGCGGTTTCTAGAGAAGCGAGCTGCTGCCGTCAATGCCCGGTCCGGTTAATTATCCAAGCTGAAACAATGGCTTATAAATATGGTGTGATATTACCGTATAAAACTTCAAGTATTTGGAATGGAATAGGTGGCGGTGACATGGGCGATCGGGTCGGGCGATTTGCCCGACAACAAGCTGACCTCGCCCACCGCGAGCCGCTTGCCGAGTTTTAGAATTTTCGCGGCGGCCAGTACGTCCTCTCCCGGCGCTCCTTTGCGCAGAAAATTGATATTGAGATTGGTCGTGACCGCGAGGCCGACAGGGCCGATCGCGGACAGCAGCACGACATACATGGCGACGTCGGCCAGCGCCATCAGCGTCGGTCCCGAAACCGTTCCGCCGGGACGCAGCATCCGGTCGTGAAAACGTTCCCGGATCAGGCAACTCTCGCCGTCCGCACGCTCGATGGTAATATTGCCGGCGGCAAAGGCTTGAGGAAACTCTTTCAGCAGAAACGCCTCCAGTTCAGCCACGTTCATTTTTGCTTTCGTCATCGCTCCGCCCTGCCCTCGCATCCAATCGCTTCCTACATTAGGATACAGGCCCCGCCCTAGTGGATATTTGCATGACCGCCCAGCCCGCCCGCGCCGTCGTTGCGCCAGATCCGATTCTCCTGCGCGAGATGGTCGGCCCCATCGCGGTGCTGACGCTCAATCGCCCCGCAGCGCGCAACAGCCTGTCCGAAGCAATGATCGCCGATCTGCATGCGGCGCTGAACGAAATTCGCGACGACGCAGCGGTGCGCGCGGTGGTGATTGCGGCCACCGGCACGGCGTTTTCCGCCGGCCACGACATGAAGGAGCTCACCGCGAGGCGTGCCGATCCCGATCGCGGCCGCGCTTATTTTGCCCGGATCATGGATGCCTGCAGCGCGATGATGCAGGCCATCGTACAATTGCCAAAACCGGTGGTCGCAGCCGTGCAGGGCGTCGCCACCGCGGCCGGATGCCAGTTGGTCGCAAGCTGCGATCTGGCGGTGGCCTCGAAGGTCGCCAGCTTCGCCACGCCCGGCGTCGACATCGGGCTGTTCTGCTCGACGCCGATGGTGGCGCTGTCGCGCAACGTGCCGCGAAAGCACGCCATGGAAATGCTGCTTACGGGTGAAGCCGTCTCGGCCGCCGCAGCCCGCGACATGGGTTTGATCAACCGCGTGGTCACCGTCGGCACCGAGCGCGACGCCGCGATTGCGCTTGCGCAAAGGATAGCGACCAAATCTGCCTACACCGTCAAGGTCGGCAAGGCCGCGTTCTACCGTCAGGCGGAAATGAGCTTGGCGGACGCCTATCGTTATGCATCCGAGGTGATGACCGAGAACATGATGGCCCGCGACGCCGAGGAAGGCATCGGCGCCTTCATCGACAAGCGCGAGCCGAAATGGCAGGACAGGTGAGCTTCCGTTCCTCGGACGCAGCGCGGCGGGCCGTTCTTCACGGCCTGGTGCGCTGCAGAGCCATAAGCGCGGTTTACGCGCGTCTTCAACGCGCTATGGCCGTAACGAACGCCGATGCTTGGTACGGTCCCGGCTCTGCGGAGCGGCATGAAGAATGCCGCACCGCGTCCGGGACACGAGAATGGTAATTTGCAATGAATCACGACGCCTACGCCGACGCTTATATCCGCGAGATCCTGAGCGGAGTGAAATCCATCGCGATGGTCGGCGCGTCGCCGGTCAATGTACGCCCGAGCTATTTCGCGTTCAAATATCTCGCCGAGCGCGGTTACGACATGATCCCGGTCAATCCCGGCCATGTCGGCAAGAGCCTGGTGGGAAAACCGTTCGTAGCCCGGCTTTCCGACATCGGCCGCCCGATCGACATGGTCGATATTTTCCGCAACTCCAGCCACATCATGCCGGTGGTCGAAGAAGCGCTGCGCCTGTCGCCGCCGCCGAAGGTCATCTGGATGCAGCTCGGCGCGCGCGACGACGCTGCCGCGGCCAAGGCCGAGGCTGCCGGCCTCAAGGTGGTGATGAACCGCTGTCCCAAGATCGAATACGGCCGGCTGTCCTCGGAGATTTCCTGGATGGGCGTCAACTCGCGCACGCTGAGTTCGAAGCGCGCGCCGATGCCGACCAAGGGCATGCGGCTGTCGCTCAACCGCATGAGCGTCGGCGGCGGCGAGACCGCTGCCTCCGACCGCGCGGCGAAAGACAAGGCCGAGGGCGCGTGAGACAATTACGCATCGTCATGCCCGGGCTTGTCCCGGGCATCCACGTCTTTCTTTCACATAAGTAAGACATGGATGGCCGGGACAAGCCCGGCCATGACGGAGAGAGTATTGACGGCGAACGCTCATCCCATCAGCATGCCGCGAATTTTCAACTGAGCAGAGCAGGAATCAAGAATGACCGATCGTCTTCCGGGATTTGCCACCCTCGCCGTGCATGCCGGCGCCCAGCCCGATCCGACCACCGGCGCGCGGGTGACGCCGATCTACCAGACCACCTCGTTCGTGTTCAACGATGCCGACCACGCAGCGTCGCTGTTCGGGCTGCAGGCGTTCGGCAACATCTATACCAGAATCGGAAATCCCACCAATGCGGTGCTGGAAGAGCGCGTCGCGGCGCTCGAAGGCGGCACCGCGGCGGTCGCGGTCGCCTCCGGACACGCCGCGCAGGTCATCGTCATGCAGCAATTGCTGCGGCCCGGCGACGAATTCATCGCCGCGCGAAAACTGTACGGCGGTTCGATCAACCAGTTCACCCATGCCTTCCAGAGTTTTGGCTGGAACGTCGTGTGGGCCGATTCCGACGACATCTCGAGCTTTGAACGCGCAGTGACGCCGCACACCAAGGCGATCTTCGTCGAGTCGATCGCCAACCCCGGTGGCACGGTGACCGACATCGAGGCGGTCTCGGGGGTGGCCCGCAAGGCCGGCGTACCGCTGATCGTCGACAACACGTTGGCGACGCCGTATTTGATCCGCCCGATCGATCACGGCGCCGACATCGTGGTGCATTCGCTGACGAAGTTTCTCGGCGGCCACGGCAATTCGATCGGCGGCATCATCGTCGATGCCGGCACTTTCGACTGGTCGAAGGACAACAAGTATCCGATGCTGAGCGAACCGCGGCCGGAATACCACGGCATCAAGCTGCAGGAGACGTTCGGCAATTTTGCCTTTGCCATCGCATGCCGGGTGCTGGGGTTACGCGACATGGGACCGGCGCTGTCGCCGTTCAATGCGTTCCTGATTCTCACCGGCATCGAAACGCTTCCCTTGAGGATGCAAAAGCACTGCGAGAACGCCAAGGCGGTCGCAGAATGGCTGGCTGCCCATCCGGCGGTGGCATCGGTCAATTATGCCGGGCTTGCGAGCGACAAATACAACAACCTGGCGCGCAAATACGCGCCGAAGGGCGCGGGCGCCGTGTTCACTTTCAGCCTCAAGGGCGGCTACGAGGCCGGCGTCAACCTGGTGTCGAACCTGAAACTGTTTTCGCATCTTGCCAATGTCGGCGATACCCGCTCGCTGGTGATCCATCCGGCCTCGACCACCCATAGCCAGCTCGACGACGCACAGAAGACAAAGTCCGGCGCCGGCCCGGATATCGTGCGGCTGTCGATCGGGATCGAGGACAAGGAAGATCTGATCGCCGATTTGGAGCAGGCGTTGGGCACGTAGCGATGAGCCGTAGGGTGGGCAAAGGCGCGTTTGCGCCGTGCCCACCATTTTGCGTGCGACGCCGATGGTGGGCACGCTTCGCTTTGCCCACCCTACGACTGCTCGCGGATCTGGAGCAGGCGCTGGAGAGTTAGTCGTCATTGCGAGCGAAGCGAAGCAATCCAGAGACGCGAGTCCGGACTGGATTGCTTCGTCGCTTCGCTCCTCGCAATGACGAACTAGGACTTCGCGGCCCGCATCGCCTTGTCCTCGCGCGCCAGCCGGGCATTGCGCTGGACTACCGAATAGGTCGCCAGCGCAAACAGGATCACCAGCAGCTGGATCGACAGAGCCTCCACAGTCGAGTTCATGCCGATGGCGCCCAGCCATCCCGCACCCTTTAGCTCAGTGACCGGAACGATCGCCTGCTCCTGGAATTCCTGCACCGCCTCGCCGATGAATTTTATGGCCATCGCGAACAGAAATGCCGAGGTGATGATGAATAGCGGCCGCAGCGGGATTTTCCGCGCGATCAGGTTGATGAAATAGAACAGCACGAGGAGGCCGAGTGTCGCAGCACCCAACCCCGCGAACAGTCCGACGCTCCAGCCGCCCTCGGCGCTGGCAAGCGCGTTGATGAACAAAACGGTCTCGGCGCCCTCGCGGAACACCGCGAGGAATGCAAGGGCTGCGACCGCCCACACGGTGTCCCGCGCCAGTGCGCCATCGGCCTTGTGCGCGAGGTAATCCTGCCAGCCTTTCGGATCCTGCTTCACCATCAGCCAGCCGCTGACATAGAACATCAAGCCCGCCGCGAGCAGGATGATGACGCCTTCGAGGATGTCGCTGTGCTCGCCGGAATTGAGCACCGCGAACAACCACGCCGCGACGATGCTGGCGCCGGTTGCGGCGAGCGCGCCGGAATACAGCGCCTTGATGCGATGACCGGCGCCGGCCCTGGTCAGATAGCCGGCGAGCGCAGCGATCACCAGCATGGCCTCGAGGCCTTCGCGCAGCAGGATGATGGCGGCTTGGATGAATACGGATGACACTAAACGGGCCTTCAATTTGCGTTTGCTTGCGTTTTATCGCCCGCGCGGTCGAAGTAAACCACGCCGTCGCACACAACTTCGTCAAGCCCGATCGGATTGCGGGAAAGGCCCGTAAATAGCGGGCTTTTTGATCACCTTGTGAAATTAGAATCGCTCAATTCCAGCCGGCCTGGCGGCCGGCAATGCCAAATTCTGCCGGCTCCGGTCCACCTGCCGAGCAGCCAGCCGCTCGACCTGCACTATCGCCAGCGTCAGCACAACGATCGCCATAGCCTGATGCGCGAGTCCCAGCGCAATCGGAACCTGGTGCAACAGCGTCTGGATGCCCAGCGCTGCCTGCAACGCGATCGCCCCAGCGAGCCAGGCAGCGCCGCCGACGGCGCCGGGTCCGGCCCGCGAACGACGGCTATCGACGGCGTGCAGGATCGCCAGAGCGAACAGCGCATAGGCAACCATGCGATGTTCGAACTGAACAGTAAGCGTATTGTCGAACAGGTTGCGCCACCACGGTTGTTCGAACAGCAGCCGCGCCGCGGAAGGAAACAGGGCGCCGTCGATCTCCGGCCAGGTATTGTAAACGCGCCCCGCGCGCAGGCCCGCCACCAATGCGCCGAGATAAACTTGCGCGAAGGTCAGCGCCAGCAGGGCCATGGCGGTGATTTTCAGCCGCGGCGAGGCAACGACCGGTGGCGGTTCGCTCAGGCGCCGCAGCGTCCAGACGATGGCGGCGTAAATTGCGAGCGCCAGTACCAGATGCGTGGCAAGACGAAGCTGCGAGACTTCGACCCGCTGGGTCAGGCCTGAGGCCACCATCCACCAGCCCACCCCGCCCTGCAGCGCGCCGAGCGCGAAGATGATCCACAGCCGGCGCTTCAGATCGGCGCTCAAGGCGCCGCGCCACAGGAACCACAGCAACGGCAGCAGATAGGCGAGGCCGATGAAGCGGCCGAGCAACCGGTGGCTCCACTCCCACCAGAAGATGGTCTTGAATTCGTCAAGATTCATGCCGGCATTGAGCTCGCGATATTGCGGGATGGTTTTGTAACCTTCGAAGGCGGCCGTCCACTGCGCGTCCGTCAGCGGCGGCAGCGTTCCGGTGACCGGCTTCCATTCCACGATCGACAGCCCCGACTCGGTGAGCCGCGTGGCGCCGCCGACCAACACCATGACCGCGATCAGCGCCGCGATGGTCATGAGCCAGCAACGGACGGCGCGCGGGGCAAGTTGTGTTGAAAGCTCGGTCATCAAACCCGCGTCTTGAATGAATTGGCGGGCACCTTATAGTCCGCCGCCTGCCGCGCGCCAAGCCGCGCATCCACTTCGAAACCGCACATTTCCCTCATGCGAATCCGCACGCGCAAATTCGTTGGAACTATCGCCTTGCTCGTGCTGGTGGCGGTGTGGTCGCTGCTCGGGATGACGGTGGCACAGACGCCATGGCTGTCGACATCCAAACTCTATCAGGCAATCTTCTATGTGGTCGCCGGCATCGGCTGGGTGCTGCCCGCGATGCCGATCGTGAGCTGGATGTCGCGGAAGGATCTATAGTCGTCATTGCGAGCGAAGCGAAGCAATCCAGACCGCGCGCGCGGCTAGATGGATTGCTTCGTCGCAAGCGCTCCTCGCAATGACGGGGAAACAGATCAACGCGTCTTCGGCAACATCACCCCCGACAGCATCACCCGCATCGCGCGCAGCGAGCGTTGCCGTCCATCCCAACTGATGCGCGGCAGCGCATGCAAATTCGAGCGGCCCTCGGCCCTTACGACACCCGGCAACGCCGTCACGGCGCTGGTAAAGCCGGCGTCGCGGACCAGCATCACATGCTGGCGATTGAACGATGCGCGGTCGCCAAACGGATAGGCGAAATGCTTCACATCGCGGTGCAGCGCCGACTGCGCCACCGCCCTCCCCATCGAGATTTCCCGCGCGGCCGCGGCATCTTTCAGGTTGGTCAGGACCGGCGCATTCACGGTCATGCTGCCGATTGTGACGTCCGGATCGGCCGCGAGTTTTGCCACGTCGTCCCAATCCATCGACGCCTCGCGCGACAAGCCTGCGAGATCGACGGAGTAACGCTTGCAGAGATCGTTGATCGCCACCGACAAATCCTCCGGTTCGAGCGAACGCATCCATTGCCGGAGAAAATCGTAGAGCCGGTATTTGTCGTCGACCTCCGCGATGTCGAAGCGCTTTTCCTCGTGGTCTATCACCAAAGCGATGCGATCGTTGCGCGCGATCACCATTTCCAGCGCCAGCCACCATGCTTCACCGAGGCCATCGGGAAACGCGGTCGGCAGATAGAGCGTGAACGGCACGCCATGGTGCGCCAGCACCGGGTAGCCCGATGTCATAAGATCGCGGCTGGCGCCGTCGAAGGTCAGGCTCACGAAGCGCCGCGGCAACTTCAGACTGACGGCGCGGCGGTGGACCTCGTCCATCCCGACGATGTCGAACTTCCAGCGTTTTAGCGCGGCGATGGTGCGGTCGAGAAAGTCGGGCGTGATCTCATGGGCGCGGCGCGGTTGAAAAGCCGCGCTGCGCGCAGGCCGCACGCGCTCGAATCTCAGGATCGCGCCGGCCCCGCCGGCACGCCGCTCCACAAGGCGTGCGTAACCGCTGAAATAAGCGAGCCGAAGCCCAATCGCGCCTGACAATCGGTTTCCGGATGACAACGCGTTAGTCCCTCGATGCGGCCGTTCCCGCCCCGCCGCGGGGGCATTGTCATTACTCTTTGTTGACATTTCTTTGCAAAGGTCGGTGACATCCGAAAAATGCTAATAAACTCTCAAAAGACGGGCAGCGCGATGACTATGGCGGCCGTGATGCAAAGCCGGGCGACAACGCAGGCGCGGCCGCAGGCAAGCCGCGTCATCAGCGTCGACCTTGTCGCGGACATGCGGCAGGCCGAAACCGTCTGGCGCGGCCTCGAACACTCCAACCAGCTTTACACGCCATACCAACGCTTCGATTTCCTTGCGGCATGGCAACGCCAGGTCGGGACACGGGAGGGCGTCCGGCCTTTCATCCTCATCGCCTATGACGGCGAGCACCGGCCGTTGCTCCTGCTGCCGCTCGGCGTCAAGCGCGAGAGCGGGGCGCGGGTTGCGCGTTTTCTCGGCGGCAAGCATGCGACCTTCAACATGGCATTGTGGGATAAGGATTTTGCGGCCGTCGCAACCAGAACCGACCTCGACTCATTGCTGTCGATGATCCGCGCCCACGCAGAGGCCGACGTGATGGCGCTGACGCAGCAACCGCGGCGGTGGATGGACCTGGCGAATCCGTTGGCGCTGCTGAATAGTCAGGCTGCGGCCAATGATTGTCCGCTGCTGATCATGGCGCCGGGAGCGGCGCCGGCATCGCGTATCAGCAATTCGTTCCGCCGCCGCCTCAAGGGCAAGGAACGCAAGCTGCAGGCGCTACCGGGCTACGGCTATCGTCTCGCCACCTCGGAGGCCGACATCAAGCGGCTGCTCGACTGGTTCTTCACCATAAAACCGCAGCGGATGGCGGCGCAGCACCTGCCCAATGTGTTCGCCGATCCCGGCATCGAGGAGTTTATCCGCGACGCCTGCATGACGGAGCTTGCCGACGGCGGCCACGCCATCGACATCCACGCGCTGGAATGCGACGACGAGGTAATCGCGATCTTCGCCGGGGTCGCCGACGCAAATCGCTTTTCGATGATGTTCAATACCTATACGCTGTCGGGCAATTCGAAATACAGCCCCGGCCTGATCCTGATGCGCGACATCATCGATCATTATGCCGAGCGCGGCGTCAGCTCGCTTGATCTCGGGATCGGCTCGGACGATTACAAGCGGCTGTTCTGCAAGGACGACGAGCCGATCTTCGACAGTTTTGTGCCGCTGACACTACGCGGCAGCGTGGCGGCGGTCGCCCTGTCATCGCTGATGCGCGCTAAGCGGATCGTCAAGCATACACCGGCGCTGATGGGAATCGCGCAGTGGGTGCGCGGCGTGCTGAGGCGGTAAACCCAATCCGTCATGCCCGGGCTTGTCCCGGGCATCCACGTCTTTTTGCGGAGCAAGAGAAGACGTGGATGCCCGGGACAAGCCCGGCCATGACGATTACCCTCAGGCCGCCACCACGCGCGGCCCGGGCTCGACGATATCGGCCGGCAGCGTGGGCTTGCTCAGCATGGTCACTTCCGAAAATCCGACGTCCTTGAGTTGGTCGGACATCAGTCTCCGTGCCTCGGCATTCATCGAGGCGTCCGGCACCACGACCGCGCGGGCGTTCGACGTCAATAGCTCCGCCGGCAGGTCGGACGCCGTGCCGGCATCGAGCAGCACATGATCGTAGACCCGATTGAGCGCGTCGAGCGCCAGCGCCAGCCGCGGCGATTGCAGCAATGAACGGTCGGCGCCCTGACGACCGGCGGCGACCAGGTGGGCCCGTGACAGCCGGTCGCGCGTAATGACCTGCGCGAAGGAGGCTTCGCCCAGCATCAACTCCGCCAGGCCCGGCGCCATCGGATCGGAGGACACCGCGGCGAAGGCAGGCGACGACGCCGACAGATCCACCACCACGACCTTGGCGTTGCGCGCGAGCAGCCGGGCCAGCGTCAACGCGGTCAGTGTGATGCTTTCGCTCTGTCCTGTCCCGAGGATCGCGATCTTGCGGGCGGCCTCTCCGGCGCCGCGCAATTCGTCGGCCAGCTGATCGATTTCCGTGACGGGCGCGGCAAGGTCCGGAGCGGATTCGCGCATGGCCGGGGCGGTGGGCGGCGAAGCGATCACCGGTTCCGCCATGCGAACGGGAGCCGACGCGAACGCCGCGGACGCCCGCGGCGCGGTCATGCGCAGCAATTCGGCGGTGGCGATCGAGCCCGCGCTGAGCATCAATGTCGCCAGCGTCGCGATCAGCACGATCGGCAACTTCTTGGGGAATGCCGGCGTGTTGGATACCAGCGCCCGGGAAATGATGCGGCCGTCCGCGGGCGCCGCGTCGATATTTTCGCGCGCGGTGGCTTCGCGGTACTTGGCAAGGTAGGATTCCAACAGATCGCGCTGCGACTTGGCTTCGCGTTCCAGCGCGCGCAGCTGCACGTCCTGGCCGTTGGTCGAGGTGGCCTGCTTCTTGGACGCCTCCAAGCTTGCACTCAAGCTCTCCACCCGGCCGGCGGCAATGCGCGAATCGTTCTCGAAGGAGCGCGACAGCTTGCTCGCCTCCTCGCGGATCTGACGATCGAGGTCGGCGAGTTGGGCCTTGAGCTCCTTGATGCGGGGGTGACCATCGAGCAGCGTCGAAGACTGCTCGGCCAACTGCGCACGCAGCGTGACGCGCTGCTCCGACAGGCGCCGGGTCAGTTCGGAGTTGAGAACTTCCGAGGCTTCGATCGGCTTGCCGGACTGCAGCATCTCGCGGATCAGCCGCGCCTTGGATTCGGCATCGGATTTTAGCGCGCGGGCATTGTTCAACTGCGTGTTCAACTCCCCCATCTGCTGATTGGACAGCGTGGTGTTGTTGGTCCCGACGAACAGGCTGGATTTGGAGCGGAAATCCTCCACCCGCGATTCGGCATCCGCGACTTTCTTACGCAGATTGTCAATTTCGCCGGACAGCCACTGCCCGGCCGCCTTGGCCTGCTCCTGCCGCGCGTTCTGCTGCAGCACCAGGTAATTTTCGGCGATCGAGTTTGCGACCTTGGCCGCCAGATCCGGGTCGCGTGATTGGAACTCGATCACGATGACGCGTGATTTATCCACTGCATAAGCCGTGAGCCGATCGAAATAGGCATCGAGCACGCGCTCTTCCGGGGTCAGACTGAACGGATCGCGGCCGATCCCGAACAGCGCCATCAGCGATTTCAGCGGCGAAAGGCCCTGCAGCACTGGGTCGAATTCGGGGCGCTCGGCGAGCTTGTTCTTCTTGATGATCTCGCGGGCGAGGTCGCGCGACAGCAGCAACTGCACCTGGCTGGTGACGGCTTCCGGATCGACCGCGTTGCGCTGGTCGTCACGCTCGCCATTGGGCCGCAGGAACACGTTCTCGCGGCCGTCGATCAGGATACGCGCCTCGGATTTATAACGCGGCGGAATGAGATTTACGGCGGCGAGCGAAAGTACCAGCGCCAGCAGCGTCGGAATGACGATCCAGGATCGCTTGCGGTTCAGCGCCTGGCCGATCGCCCGCAGATCGAGGTCGCCGAAATCGGAAGCCGCCGGCGCGACCTTAGGCGCTGCCACCACCGGCTTTGCCGCCGGAGCCGCAATCCTCGCCTTCTCGACCGGCGTGCCCTTACCCGAACGCCAGAACGGTATACGCATTGCTCGACTCCTACGGACGCTCACGACTCCACGAGACCAAGCCGATTACACTCCATTAAGGTTGCCGCCCGGTTAATTGCCCGCCCGGCCGCCCGCCAAGACGCACGGAACCGGCCCGCAGTCATGCTTTGTTAACCATGAAAGTCCTTAATCGGAATCAAGATTTGTCCTGGATCGTCCGATGCGAGGCCTGCGCGCCGTTCTCGTCTGTCTGCTGACCGCGCTCGCTCTGTCGGGCTGCATGCGCAGGTCCGCGCCTGTTGCGGTGGCGCAGCCGCGAAGCGACCTCGATTCATTGGCCTACGGCCAAACCTATAATCCTCCGCCTCGCGTGGTTGCTTCTTCCGGCGGAGTGATCGGCGCGCTGCGGACCAGTTTTGCCTCC